>JAABUS010002299.1_pt1 | contig 36713 bp, 40 predicted proteins | sample 5560161 | NCBI WGS metagenome assembly JAABUS01 (sample SAMN10711885, study PRJNA513376) | rock metagenome | isolation source: Antarctica rocks | place: Antarctica: Victoria Land, Trio Nunatak nord | collected 2016-01-04
CTAATCATTAAGAAGCCCTTCTATCTAAAAGAAGAAGACGACTGATATAGAAAGTTTGTCAAGCATTGTTAGATTAAATTCAACTCAGTACTCAATATCTCTGCAATGGTGCATGGTCAGGCTTATGTGTGTGTCAAAAGCTGAATTGCAAATATCGCTACGTGGTTCAAGCGAGGGAAGCTCTATCGAAAGCTGTATTGTAACAACCTTCTCGCAGCCAAAGAAAGTCTGCGATAATCTCGTTGCATGCAAAGAAGCAAAAAACGTTGATGAAAACATCTTCTAGATCTTTCGAGATCGTTCATGACCACGATGTAGTGCTGAAGCAGCAGCTTCAATGATCAAAATAACAATACTAGCTTTTATAAAGGCTGTGAATGTAGTACTGTGGTACTCATGATAAAAGAAGCTTAGTTTTAACATTTACACAGTATCCCTTTAACCGCTGTTTGCCTTCGGTTAATTTTTAAGGTTGACCCTAACCAGATGTGGTAAGGCTAGGTCAAAAAGGTTATTTTTTGTAAATAGAAACAATGTCAACAAAGCCCTCTATTATTCTGAATAATGTCTTCCTGCGACGTAGTACCTGATTCAACTGATCTAGGGACTGATCGTTCTAATCTGCGTTCTATAACTGATATAGACGATCGATTTAAGCCTATTCAGATATCTTCAAACGTCAGTTGAGTCAATATACCAGCAAATATCAGCCCTTTAGATGCCGCGAGCTTATGGGGTCTATATTTCTCCTTCGAAATACTTCAAATAATAGCAAAACACATCAATATATACGTCAATCAAAGTCACAGATGGGGGAAAGAAAGAGACTCTGAAGCCAGTGTTACGATTCTGGCCTTCGTCTATCCTTCCTAGTTCTAACCTGGGTTTCATCCTAATCGGGCCTAGTGAGCATTCAAGCTAGTAGTGATGTCATTGAAACCCTGCATCATATGTGTAAGGCGTCAACCCTTTCAAGCCTAGCACAGGGCTGAGAAGAACACATATAAGAACTCAAGTTCTTACCTGTACATACTTTTCTTTCTTAGCATTTATCTATTAGTTAAATGACATCTTTATAACTCGCTCTAGATTGATCTTTAACAGTAGATAAATGCTAATTAACTACTTTGCTATCAACGTGTAAACGATACGAAATAACCTACTTCGTTTATTCAGAAAATTCGTAAGAAATTCTTCGAATTACTTTTATCAAATCAATCACTCAATTAAATCTATCTTATCTTTCTCACAATGACATGCAACTTTGAATCAGTCGAGTTATAAACAGCTCATCTGCTTAGAAGCACTGCTAGTAAACGAGTTTCTCTTATTTCTTTCGATGCTTCAGTCAATGTCAAGAACGCTGATATTTCATGAAACATTAAGACAGAAGAACAGCTTCGTCAATGAGCTCATGATTAGTCAAACAAGATCATCAAGATGTTAAATGAGCTTAAATCTCAACAAGACATGACTTTGAAACTCAACAAGCAGTGAATCATTGTTCAAGTTGAACATGACAAGAGATTGAATCAACTAGAGATCAAATAAATAATCATAGACACTCTAGAAGAGATAAACAAACATTATCAAGAGAAGATGTTGAATCTTAAGAATAAACTTAAAGAAGTATTGTATTCAGCGAATCAATCTCAATCTCATTAATCTACTGAATCTCAAGTTTCTACAAAATCTTTATTTCATCAATCTATCGAGAATCATACTTGATGTGAATTGTTCACTTTATTTAATAATGATTATCACAAGTCTTTCAAGTTTTTGAATTCATCTGTATTCATTGACGAAGATGAATCAACATGAAATAGCTGAAGAATCAAGATAAACAACAAGCTTCAGACAAATGTTGATCACTTCATTAATGAGATTATCTGCATTGTTTATTTGATATCTAGACTAGAAGATGATGCTGCTGAGCATATCTTTACTTGATATCATCATGATACTTTGCATTCTTACATCTCAATCTATGAGTTACTTGAGCATCTTGAAAAGATTTACGAGAATCAGAATAAGAATCAAAAGTGTCGTTGCAAGTACAACACTTTGAGACAAGCAGACAAGCTCTTCAATGTCTTCTACTTCAACTTTATGAAGTTATTCAATTATTTAAACTATGATAATTGCACTTTGATGAATGTTCTTCAGAATAAAATTAATAATCGCTTGCAGAATGCTTTATCAATCTGTTCAAAGAACTTTACTTTGCTCATTCACTTAAAAATCTTTCTTCAAGATGTGAATAATAAACAGTGAGTTCACTATCAGTTACACAGCGAATGTTGCATTGTTATCATCAAAGTCACTGTCATATCTGATAAATGTGCTGCTACTTCATTGTCAATGACGACTTCAATAATTGATTATGTTAAGTTTATTATTTCTTTTATCTTTGAATCAGCAAGATTATTTATCATTTATTATACTTGCAAGATCTTGAATCACTTGTCAAAGAACTGCTCTCAGAACAAGATCAACACTTCTGCATCTTGTGCATTCATTCTTCATTTACATGAAATCATCATTTCAAAGAATAAAGAGAATGAGAAAATGTCTTTCAAGAATAGCAAGACAAAAAACTAGAGACTTTCATTAAAGATGCAATGAAAGATGTGTTAATTTCTTCAATGATGAGTATGTCAGATGATTCTTTTGCTTCTGAATCTTTGACTATTGAATATGTACTTTCTAGCAATGAAATTAGTTACTCATTAAAGTCATTGATTGACATCAAAGCTGCTGACTATTTATTTATTGATGAAGTGATTGCACAGATTTTTTATGATCAGTTGCAAATTGAGTCTCTGACTTTGATCAAAGCGAAGTCAATTCAAGAATTTGATGATCATTATGCTAAGAAATTCATTACTCATGTTATTTATTTGAATCTGACTGTTCAAGATCATATGATTGACACAGCTTTTATGTTAAGCACTTGATTAAATTAACATTAAATGATTCTTGAAAAAACATAAATGAACAAAATTAATCTAGTGATAGATATGCAAATTGATTTTCTTCGATTTTTGAATTTCATTTCTAGTCAGAAATCAATTGTTCTACTCTCAAGCAACAAGATAATCATGAAACAGAAGAGTTTAACTTCTACTCATATATTGAAGAGATCTTTCACTACATTTTAATTCAGTCTGAAATCACTTTCTTTCAGTCAGTTCAATAAGAAGTTAGTTAAACTAAATGAACAGTTAAAATCATGTGACGTGACTTTGATTAACATTAATTCTAAATCAACGTTCAGTCTGAAATCATTCTCTTTCAGTTCAATGAACATAGCAATGATAGAGATAGTGACATATAAAATGTTAGTCAAACGTTCAGATGTCAAGATCTTTGCTGTTATCATCTTAAAAATCGATTGACTCATAACTACAGCTGAAAACAAGTCTGAAGAAGTGAATTTGCATGAGCTTTTTCATGCTGAAGTTCTTAAGCAAGTTAAGATCAAGCTTTTCTCTGAATATTACGACTATTTAGATGTTTTCAATTGAGCAATGATTAATCAGCTATCATTGCATTGTTTCTAAAATCACAAAATTGAGTTGATCAATGAAGAAATGTTTTCTCAAAGCAAACTATATCAGATGTTTGATCACAAGCTTCAGAAGATAAAGAAGTATCTGATCAATCATTTAAACAAAGAATTTATTTTCTTCAGCTTCGCATCATACATCTTGCTCATCTTGTTTATCAAAAAGAAAGACAATAGTTTGCGTTTCTGCGTTGATTACAGAAAGTTCAATGCTTTGATCAAATGAAATCACTATTTTTTGTCATTGATAGACGAGATTCTCGCTTGTATACAAGAAAGCAAGTATCTGACTTGATTAAACATCATTGTCGCGTTCAACAAACTACACATGCATTTAGATAATGAAGATTTGAATATCTTTATTATCTTCTTTGACTCATACAAATATCATGTAATGCTCTTTGAATTAATCAATGAATCTGCGTTCTATCAACATTATATGAATAATGTGTTGTTTGAGTATCTACATCAGTTTTGTCAGATTTATTTAAATGACATTATCATTTATAGCAAAATCTTGAAGAAATACAAATGACATGTATGATTGATCTTGAATAAACTACAAGAAGCTGATCTACAGATAAACATCAACAAGTGCAAGTTTCATGTTCAGAAAACTATCTTTCTAGAACTTTTAATATCAATCGAAGAATTGAAGATGAATTCGCGAAAGATGCAAGCAGTCATTGATTGATTTACACTCAATAATCTCACTCAGATGCAGTTCTTTATTGACTTCTGCAATTTCTATTGACGCTTCATCAAGAACTTTTTGAAGATTGTTTGTTTAATAATTCAACTTATTCAAAAGAAAATCATATTTGAATGAAATAAAGTCTGTCAGATCATCTTCAATCATATGAAGAGATGTATGATCAAGACTTCTATACTACGTCACTTTGATTAAACTCATGAGACTATTCTCTGTTGCAAGCATGCATTTCTGATACCTCTGATTAGCCTGATTAGTCTAACATAGACTAGTATAAAGCTGTGAGTAAAGCTGTTGTTGACACGTTAACGATTTAACATGTCTTCATAAGTAAAATTCACGTCGTGTTGCATCTTCTTTCTACTTCAGCTTTGAACTTCTAGTTAAAATACACTCATATGATTCGCTTTATGCAAATTCATAACATTAGTTCAAAGCTCATCAATCTTGTTATCAATGTGTAGATGATATAAAAACAAGTTACATCATCAAACTTGAATCAGAATTGAAATTTGAAAATTGAGTTCAGAAAATTCGTTAGAAATCAAGAAATTTCTAGAACAGAAAAACAGAAAAACATGAACGTGTTACTCTAGATTAACTTTTTACTAAACTCATTATCAGAACAGAAGAACAGAAAAACATGAACATGTTGTTCTAGAATTGAAACTCGAAGTTTCACTTGAATCTCGATCAGCAATTTTTCTACTCACACAATGACTAGAAGCACAGAATCAGAATCAGTGAGCATTGCTCACTATGAACTTCAAAATGCTAGAAGAGAATCACTTCTATCATATAATCGAGTAGCATCAGAAGAAGAAGACATGAATATTATGTTGAACATCGAAGAAGAGAACATGAACGCGTTGCTTTTTAACTATAAAATGATCAAGATCAGCATCAATGAAGAGCTAAATGCTTGAATACTTGATAAAAGAACAGACAACATCATTGCTTTTATCAAGTACATGATTCATCAGCATGACATTGAAATCAAAACTCACAATGACATGATTCAAATGTTGAAAGATGTCAACAAGATAAACATTAAGTTGAAGACTATTCAGACAACGTTGAATACTATAAGAACGTGTCTGCAGAAAGAGATAAGAAACAAGAATGTGATTATACATCATGTAAAGACTGCATTGAGTTGAAAAAGCACTTTGATTTTGAAAGATCAATTCTTGAAGTCAATCAAGCTATCTGACTCATCTCTGTTTGAAGATTTGAGACAGAATGTGAATAATTGATTGTCTTGAATGCAAAACAAGCTGAAGATGAACAAGAATCATTTTTCTATCAAAGAATTGAAGATTGCATATGTGAAAAGTTGAGTCGATGAAACGATGATCAAACACATAGCAGTTCAAATGAGAGATTCAATCACGAACTCATTTCTAGAAGCAGAAGAGATGTTGTTGATCATAAACAAAATGTACAACGATCTCAATTGACATCACACGACTCAACAACAGTTCTTAAAGCTGTATCAAAATAAGATCTTCTTTCATGACTTTTGAATAAAATTTCAACAATTCAGTGCAGAATTAAAGTACAATAATGAGACTTTATTAAATGATCTGCAGCATAAGATCAGTTCAGATCTTCAATGAGCAACACTTAATGAACAAATCATCAATTTGAATGAATTTATTAACATCTGCATGCAAGCTGATGTTTTATTGACGAAACTGAATGCTTGATCAGTTCTCAAAACATTGATGACTCAAGTCACTCATTCTATTGCTAGCATCTTGATGATGATCACGATCTCAGTCTCATTCTCTGCATGAAAGAAACTCAGAATATTGAACATTAACTTTGCTAGAAAGAAGTTGTTTAAAAAAGAACTCTGCTTTAAATGCAAGAAGTCAGAACATAGAGCATGCAACTGTCTTGAATCAGCTCAGATACATGAAATCGCAGCGAATTTGAAAAACAATCTATTCTCGTCAAAGTAGTGACTGAGAGCGACATGCTCATATCTTGCTTCATCAATATGCTCAATGACTCGTTTGATTTCAAGTCATTTATTATGAACGTCATCTTGAATAGTTTAGAAAAGATATTTCGATTTCTCGCTCTGATAAACATCAAAGTCACTGACATGACATTCATAAATGATTCATTGATTTTAGAGCTATGTGAACGCTTTGATATTCAGTCAATTTCACTGTTCAAATCGAAGTTGATTTGTTCATATGATGAAATTCTCAATCGAAGATTTATTACACATGCTTTGTATATCTCAGTCACTATACAAGAACATAAGAATAAAATGATGTCTTTATTAATAACTTGTCTAGATCAGCACAAGATAATCATTAACAATCTTTGATTGAAAAGAAATCAAATTTTGATAAATTCTGCAAACGATTAATTAATATCTTCATCAAATATTCAAATCTTGAAACTTATCATTTTGAAAACAAGCAGTCAATCAGCATTTCATTAACTTGAATCAAGCGAAATCTGCGAAATGAAACGAAAGAACTTGAAGTCTATGTCAACAATTATCTTAAAGCGAACTACAAATTTAAAATCAGTGAATCAATTCATTGAATCAGCTCTCATACAAAAGCAAAGCATTCAAGTTGACTTCAATCAACATGAACTCATTCAGTCATCAAAGAAGAAAGAGTTCATCAATATTATCATGATTGAAGTCATTGCTTATCAAACTCTAGTCAAGAAGAAGAATGTCAAGATCTTTACATTGATCATTAGTGAAATCAATAAGATGCTTAGCTCGATCAAAGATTCAGCGAAACTGAATGAAATGATCTTTGTCATGTCATTAAAGAAACTAAAGAAAAAGCTTTCAATAGTTTATCATGACTTTCTGAACGTTTTTGACAGAGAAAAGACAACTCAGTTACTCTTGCATTAATCATATGATCATAAGATTAAATTAGAAGATGAAAGTCAATCTTCTAGAAGTTAATTGTATCTTATGTCGAGTCACAAGTTGCAGAAGATCAAGAAGTATTTAGAAGAGAATTTGAAGAAAAAGTTTATTACACTCAGCAAAGCTTCATTCGCTTCATCAATACTATTCATCGAAAAGAAAGACAATAGTCTTCACTTTTGCATGAATTATCAAAAACTGAATGCTCTGATCAAAAGAGATCGTTATTCAATACTCTTGATAAACGAAGTACTCGCTTGAATTCAAGACAGTAAATATTTGACTCAACTTAACATTATCATCACGTTTAATAAGTTTCACATGAGTTTTGAAAGTGAGAATCTAATCACATTCATCACTTTCTTCAATATTTACAAATATAAAGTAATACTCTTTGAATTAATCAATGAATTGACATTCTTTCAGCACTATATCAATGACATATTGTTCAAATGTCTGCATAAATTCTGTCAGATTTATCTGAATGACATTCTCATTTACAGTAAGATCTTGAAGAAACATAGAACTTATGTGAAAGAGATGCTAGACAAGCTTCATGAAGTTGATCTGCAGATAAACATTGACAAGTATGAATTCAAGATTCAGAAGATCTTGTTTCTAAAACTACTAATATTCATCAATGATCTACGAATAAACTTTTGAAAAGTAGATGTAATTCAAAGCTGAAAAGTGTCTTGATCATTGACTCATGTACAGATCTTCATTAACTTCTGCAATTTTTATCAATGATTCATAAAGAACTTCTTGAAGATTGCTTGATTTATGATAAAGCTGACTTGAAAAGATTATTCATTTGAATGAACAGAGATCTGTCAGATGATCTTTGAGATACTGAAGCAATAAATGACAACAGCTCTCGTTCTGAAGCATTTCAATTTGATCAGAAAAGTTATTCTGAAAATGAACTTCTTGAACTATGTTAACGACGAAGTATTGTCTCAGTATGACGATGAAGACATTCTACATTCAATGATCTTTTATAGCAAGAACATGATTTCTGTAGAATGCAACTACAAGATTCACGACAAAGAGCTTTTAACTATTATTTGATGCTTAAAGCATTGATGCTTTGAATTGAAATGTACTGATATTTTAATCAAGATCTTCATTAATTATCTGAATTTGAAGTACTTCATGATCATCAAGAAACTGATCAGACGACAGATTAAATGAGCTGAGAAGTTATTCAAATGTAACTTCAAGATCATATATCAATCAGAAAAGCAGAATCTGAAAGCAGATGTGCTGATCAGAATGTCAGACGTCAAATCAGTTGAATCAAATGATAATTGAAAGCTATATCAGCATCAAATGCTATTGTCAGCAAGCACATTTGAACTGCAATCAATAGAAGATGATCAAGATCTGACTCAGATCTTGCTCATATTTGATTCAGATTCAAAACAGAAATTGAAAGTTAATGAAGATTTGATCGAAGAGATGATTTCTATTCAGAATTGAATTATAGTTGAAAATCAAACGAATCAACAATGTATCAATATTCAAACAATCATAAAACAGAACAGAAGAACTTGTCAAGATATGAGTTTAAACAATTGCAGAGTACTGAACGAAGTACTTTGAAAGAATGATAGACTGTGAGTTTCTCAGTCAATGATCACTTAATTGATAAGAAAAGCACATGATCTTTCAATCAATAATCATTCTGATATGAATTGAACATTAGACTTGTTAAGACGATTATATTGCTGATCAAAGATGAGAATGACAATCAAACGCTACATTCGAAACTGTTACGTTTATCATAGGTCAAAAGCATCAAAAGATCAAATCAATGAACTATTAAAGTCATTGTCTATATTTGAACAACGATGACAAGACATATCATTGAATTTCATTATTGATTTATCAAAAAGTGATGAAAGCAACGCGATTCTGACAGTGATAAATCAATTGTTTAAAGAACATCACTATATACTCTGTTAATCAAATGACGAAGAAACTTTCGCTGAACAAACAGTCAAGCTGCTGCTGATATGAATCTTCAGAACTCATGAGTTATCAAGATCAATAATGTTCAATAGAGATTCATAATTTATATCAATTGTCTGAAAGTCTTTATATCTGAGACTCAACATTAAGATAAAACTATTCATTAACTATCACTCACAGATCGACGATTAAATGAAAAGAGCGAATCAGAATGTAGAATGATATCTACAAAGTTATTGCTTATACATGCAAGATGACTGATTCATCTGACTATCTATGACTGAATTCGTCAATAACAATGCTATTTCATCATCAATTGAACAATCAGCGTTCTTTCTGAATAAGAACTTTTACTCTTATATGAGCTTCGATTCAAATTCAACTGAATATGAGATCACTCAAGCTAGAATTCAAGCAGACAAAGCAAAGAATATATTTAAACATATAAAATGATCATTAGTGTTGATTAAGCAGACATTAGCAAAAGTCAGAGTCACAATGAAGAAACAGACTGACAAGCATTGAAAGAAAATGATTTACAAGATAAATGACATGATGTTTCTGAATTCTAGAAACATTATGATTGCAAGATCATTAAAGAAGCTGAATGATAAGATGCTAGAATCTTTCAAAATTCTGACTGAGATTGAACATGCATATCAACTGAAACTATCATCAACAATGAAGATTCATTCAAAGTTCACTTTGAATCTGCTATGATTGAATTTGAAAAACTCTTTGAAAGAACAACGAAATGAGTCATCTGATTTTATAGTGATAAATGATGAAGATGAATGAGAAGTGAAGAATATACTGAACTTCAGACACTACAGAAGACGACTGCAATATCATGTCAATTGAAAAGACTATGACGTCAATCTACATTGATACAATATTGATGAAAATGAGTTCAAAGACTGCTTAAAGATCATAAATGACTTTCATCAGAAGTATTTGAACAAATCAAAGTAGAAATTGACTCAACAAGAATCGATTGAACTGCAGCAATGAAAACATTGCTAGATGAAGAGAAAGAGTAATGTTGCAAGCATGCATCTCTGATATCTCTGATTAGTCTGATTAGCCTAACATAGACTAGTATAAAGCTGTGAGTAGAACTGTTGTTGACACGCTAGCGATCTAGCATGTCTTCATGAGTAAAACTCACGTCATGTTGCATCTTCTTTCTACTTCAGCTTTGAACTTCTAGTTAGAATACACTCATATGATTCGCTCTATGCAGACTCATAACATTCTTGAAATTGACTCATTCAACTACGTCAATAATGTAGTTCTCTCTCAATATGATAACGAAAAAGTACTACATTCAATTGTCTTTTATAGCAAGAACATATCTTCTGCTGAATGCAACTACAAAATATATGATAAAAAACTTCTGATCATCATTCAAGCATTTGAACACTGATGATTTGAACTGAAGCTGATTGACATTTCTATCAAGATGTTTATCAATCATCAAGCGCTCATCTCATTGATGAAAGACAAGAAGCTGAGTTAATGATAAATGCGTTGAGTTCAAAAGCTAGCTGACTTCAACTTTAAGATAATGTATTGATTTGACAAACAGAACATTAAGATTGATGCATTAACTCATCAAGCTGACTTTGTGCCTAGAGATTTCAACAATAAATGCATTCAATATCAAAGAACTACTATTTTGACATTAAATCAAATGAAGATCGCTGATTTAAAGAAGAATAATGATTAATCAATTTATAAACAAGTTCTTGACATGAATGAAATTGACGAGAATTGTACACTACTTCGCGAAGCAATAGCAAGAGATGAAGCACAATATGAAGATATCAAATTGAAGAATTGTTGAACTCAGAATGAAATCTTGTTTCATGATAGTCAGTTATGAGTTTCATTTAATGAACTTCTACAAATGAATCTGATTCGTGAAGTACATGATCAGTCATCAATTGATCATTCTGAAATTCTTAAAACAGTGAAGATCATAAAGCGAAATTACTATTGATCTTCTATGCGAAAAACGATAGATTGATATATTCAAAACTGCTATGTATGTCAACGTTTAAAAACATCAAGAAATAAATCAAACAACTTGCTTCAATCTTTATTTATATCTGAACAGCGATGATAGAACATAGTTATGAACTTCATTATCAATCTATTTAATTTATACAACTACAACGTTATTCTGACTGTTATGTGCAGATTGTTGAAAGAAAGGCATTATATCTCTTGCATCACTGATGATGAAGATATCACAGTTGAAAAGACAGCTGAAATGTTGCTTCAATGAGTATATCAAACTCATGATTTATCAAGCTTCATTGTATTCGATCGAGATTCTCAGTTCATCTTTATTCTTTGAAAGTCTTTTTGCAAATGACTGAGCATTTCTCTTTGATTGTTCATCATTTATTATTTTCAGATTGATGATCAAAGTGAACGAGTCAATCAGAATGTTAAGCGATATCTTCATTTCTTCTGTTTGTACATGCAGAACAACTGATTCAAGTGACTACTTATGATTGAATTTGTCAACAATAATATCTTGTCTTCAGTCATCTTCTTGATCTTCTTCTTCATGAACAAGAACTTTCATTCTCATATGAGCTTTGACTTTGACATCATCGAGTATGAAAGCATTCGCGAACGTCTGCAGATCACTCAAGTTGAAGATATATTTGATCACATGAATAAGACATTGATTTTCGCTCGCGAAGCTTTGATCAAAACATGAGAGCAAATGATGAATCAGACTAATAAGCATAGAAAGAGAATTAATTATGAAATTGAATCAAAGATGTTTCTAGACTGATCATCAAGTTGAGTTTTGAATTGACATTTTGAACTCAAATCAATATCGAGTTGAGTTGCTCACATTTTCAACTCAATTCGAGTCGAGTTGCTCATATTTTCAACTTGACGCGACTCGACTCAACTGAGAATTGAGTCAATTCAACTCAACTCGTCAAGAACTCAAGCTTGACGTCAAGAGAGTTAAATATAGAAATTTTTCCGGTTTTTTGCTTTTGCATTACCTTTTTGATAGAAAGTCATGACGAGAAACATGAAGGCTATATGATAGAGAGTCATGAAGAGAAGTCATGATAGAAAGCCATGGTAGAAAGTCATGATAGAGAGCTATGACGAGAAAATATGAAGATCGTTTGATGAAAAGTCATGAAGGGAAATCATGAAGAAGAATCATAAAGAGAAATCATGAAGGAAAACATGAAGGGAAACATGAAGGGAAACATGAAGGGAAACATGAAGATCATTTGATAGAAAGCTTCGAGTCATGTTGAAGAAACATGAAGGTTGTTTGACTTTGATAGAGAGTCATGACGAGAAAACATGGTAGAAAGTCATGAAGAAGACTCATGAAGACTGTTCAACCAAGCTATTTACATCTGTCTAATATCTTGTCGAGTTGAGTCGAGTTTTCGAGTCAAATTGTTGAGTCAAGCTTCTCAACTCGATTCGAGTTCTCGAGTTCAACTTTTCAACTCGACGTGACTTGAATTCAAAAATCTTTCAACTTAACTTGACACTTTTCAAGTTGAATACTTGATTCAAACTCAAGTATTCAACTCGATGCAATCAGTCTAGATGTTTCTGAACGAAACATCATTACAGCGAGATTTTTCAAAAAATTGAATGACAAGATGCTTGATTCATTTCAGATCACTGACTCTGTTGACTCATTCTATAAGTTGAAACTATCAGAGACTATGCATATACATGATGTATTTCATTCAGAGCTTCTTTGTTCTGTCGTTGATAACTTTCTGTCTGATCAAAAGAATGAATCTTTGAAATCAATAGTAATAAACGATAAAGACGAATGAAAAATCGATGATATACTGAACTCTTGATGCTATAGAAGATGACTTCAATATAAAGTTAAATGAAACGACTATGACAACAATCTGAACTGATATAACGCTGACGATGATGAGTTTATGAACACTCAAGAGATGATTAATGAATTTTATATCAAATATTCAAGAAAAGCGCGCTAGAAACAACATTCATGCGAACATGAATAGTTAAGAGAAAGAGATAATGTTACGATTCTAGTCTTTGTTTATTCTTTCTAGCTTTAATCTGAGTTTCATTCTAATTGAGTCTAGTGAGCATTTGAGCTAGTAGTGATGTCATTGAAACTCTGCATCATATGTGTAAGACATCAATTCTTTTAAGTTTAGCACAGAGCTGAGAAAAACACATATAAGAACTCAAGTTCTTATCTGTACATACTTTTCTTTCTTAGCATTTATCTATTAGTTAAATGACATCTTTATAACTCGCTCTAAATTGATCTCTAACAGTCAGATTATTTTCAAACACAGATGAGCTAGAACTGAAGACATACTTTGAAATACACATTTATATGAGTTTTCATAGAGAATCTCAAGTTTCTAACTACTGAAATATGAAGCTAAATAAGTCTCTTCATTCATTGATTCAAAGAGCAATGACTCTGAATAGATACAAAAATATTGATTGAAATTTATATTTCTTTGACTATAAATCAGAATTCGAATCAGATAGTGCTGTCTTTCAAAGAGTAAGTGTGTTTCTCATTTAAATTAGATGTGTTTTTCATTTAAATTAGTTGAGAAAACTAACTTTTCTTTATCAGACAGAGTCTGTTAATACCTTGCTTGAAGAGACATGCAAAAAACACTGAAAATCTGATCGATTTGTGACTGTAGATGAGATAATGCAGCGATTCAAGAGTCAATCGCATGATACGCTTATTATACTCACGAAATCAACTTCTGAAGACTACAAGATCTGAGTGATAGCTGATGAAGACTACGTTCTAGCCTGAATCTATCATCAGCGTGGCAAAGAATCTTTAAATGTCAAGATTTCAAAGAAACTAGAAAGTAATAAAACAGTCACAGTGATAGCAGATTTTCTTGATCAATTGTCTAAACAATCAGACTACATTTATGAAGTGTTCTTAGACAATCTTTTTACGAGTCACAAGCTTCTATTATATCTACGAAAAAGAGACTATGAAGTTATCAACACAGCTCGTTCAAACTTCGAAATCTACAAGAAATTTGTTCAACTGAAGACTCAAGACAAGAAACGAAATAAGATACTCTGAGAGAAGCTTAAGATAATGATCATCTCTGATAATCAGATGATGCAATTCATCTGAAAAGATAACTCTATCATCTTGTTTCAATCAACTATGTTTGACGATCAGATCTACATCATTCGCGATAGAAAGAGATCTTCTAGAACGTTTATCAGTGCTAAGACTGCAAGAACTTCATTCGATAATAAATCTCATGCAAAGCTTTCAATTTTGAACTTTGATGACGTTTATAATCACTACATGATAACTGTTGATCAAACTGATCAGTTACGTTCTTTCTACGCATACAATCATTGATGTAGATCAGAAGAACACAAGATCTTGTACGAGTTCTTGATTGAAATCAGCGTTATCAATATCTATAAACTCTCTTTGCATTCAGAGGTTTCGAAAAAGGCTAAATACACTGTTCATAGCGAGTTCAGAACAACTCTAGCTACAGGTTTTATTCAGGCATCTGAAAGACAGTTTCTGAAGCGAAAAAGAACGTCAATTGAGCCTGCAATTGAACGTTCAATGATACGTTTAGATGATCATCAAATCTGCAGAAGAAAGAGCCTTGATGACTGTCGTGAGTGCAAGGAGATAGACTTAACAGTCATGTCTAGAAAACGACAAGTTCTCGATAAAATTACATCAAATTTAGATGGTAGCAAGCGGGGAAAGCGTTCTATATTTGGCTGTGATATCTGTGATATTCCTCTATGTAAAGACGGTTCTTGTTGGGCTGCATATCACAATAGCCTCTGAATAGCATCAATAAAATCAGTTCAGGGTGATATTCTATGATTCCTATTGGTGAATTAAGCGAATACGCTAAAAGTGGCTCTCCGGCAGCGGTTAAAGGGATGAAATTCAGGGGTAGATTATCTAAACAAAGCCGAGCGCTAGTGCTTTTCGACGTTACCTTGTCGATCTTTCTGTAATCATTGATCACCATCGTTGAGCTTCTGCATCTCGACCTACTTTTTCCTTGACGATCCAAACTTCTCCTCAAATGCCTCGTCAACGCCGTGGTGCGGCAGCACCAGCTCGCAGCGCCCCCGCGCGCCCAACCGTTGCCCCGAACAGGCCAAATGTCACGCCACCACACCAGCCGAACCGCCCTGCAACTACTGCAGCGGGGCCCCCAGCTATTGCTCAACAACCTGGCGTATCGGCCCAGCCAGGAAAGCAGCCTGGAATGTTTGGACAAATGGCTTCCACTGCAGCGTGAGTACATTCCTATGGTCCAAGTCTACGCCGTGGAGGCAGCCCAGGTGGACCTCAACACATAACAAGCGTGAAGGCGATGAACAATCGCTTACATTTGATAGTGGTGTAGCAGTCGGCTCCAGTATAGGCCACGCCATCGGCGGCTTCTTCGGTGGTGGTTCTAGCAGTGCCCCGGTGGAAGCTCAGCAAGCAGGCAATGAGGTAACACAGCAAGCTCAAGACGGAGCTTACCAGAACAACAGCTGGGGGGCTCGAAGCTGTGAGACCGACGCCAAAAGCTTCACGAAGTGCTTGGACGAGAACGGAGGAAACATGCAGGTTTGCGGATGGTATTTGGACCAGTTGAAAGCTTGTCAGGCTGCTGCGAGCCAGTATTAGGTGGAATTGTCTATTTCAAAGGCGAGGAAGGTGGAGGATGGTATGATAGGTCAGAGAACTGAATATGTGCATATTGTATGTCACTATTACAAAGTCAACTTGATCCGTCGAAACCCTAAGTGGTATGGTTTTGTCATTAAATCTACTCCGGATCGCTATGCATGCAGTGATTTGAGTGTCCGAAGCCCTAGCTTTCCATAAATAATGTGGAAATACAATGCACGGCTGTGTCATTTATTCAATCTCAGTTTCCCGGTTCCTTCGGGGTTCGAAATTGAGCTGCACTAGTCAGTTTACATGGACTTCCCTCGCCAACAAGGATAATTATGGACACACCTGGTTACCATTGTAAAGCTGATGACGATCATCACCACCTTCACGTTGATGATTTAGAGTGCGAATGTTGTTCTCGTTTGCCGTCCCGGATACCCTTGAATCAGAAGCGATTGGCGTCGATGGCGCTGGCGTGGCAGTTTCTTGTGGAGTTTGTCCCAGCCCAAGAACCATCCCCAAGGCTCCAGTGACCATACCGGCCCCTGCAGATACCACAGTGTAGCCCGCGGACAAGCCCCGGGATATCATACCCGAGTCTCCTCTGTAAGCTGTCGTATAGCTTTGCACAGGTAACATGACAAGATTTGCACTCGGCGAGAGACCTAGTGAACGCAGGCTTTCCTCTTCTTCAAAGATGGTAATCGTTCGATGAGGTAGGGGCGTGAGGATCTGCTTGAACGTGTAAGGGGTATCTTCGTCTTGCCTCTGCTCATCAACCCAGGCTCTGACATCTGTACGTAGAGTTCGATGCGGAGGGAATTTGGAACGAATGGTACTCCCATCCAGAAGACGCACTTGTATAGCGCAGTACTTGGACATTGTTGGTCTAGGTTCTGCCACTTCACGAGATATTTGCCGATCAACAAGCCCACCGGCGCCATCATTACCTTCAGACACTGCCTTCACAAGTGCCTTCCGCCGCTCCTCTTTCTCTCTGCGGTCTCGCTTGTTGCTTTCTATCTCTCCCATAATCCTTTCTCGTTCTAGCCTCGCTTCTTGCTGCCGTTTTCGCTGCTGCTGCGCATAGCTGGCTTGTTTAGCTTGGGCGGAGTCGGGTGAAGTCTTCATGACTTCACGTCGGGCCTCTGCTTTCATCTCTCGCTCGGCCTTTTCAACAGCTTCTTTCTCCATTTTGTCAATTTCGAGTCTTCGGCGACGGTCCGCTAGCAAATCCTGAACTGTAGAGGTCGTTCCCGGCGTCGTCGCCCCAGTTGAGGAAGGTACCGGTATGGTAGTCTGGTCTCGTGGGGCTGAAGCTTGTGTACCAAAAGCTGGCTGCGCATCGGTTGTTCCAGCGTTCACAGTGATATTTCCGGCAGGTGAAGAGCCTGGAGGCTCCTGAGAATGGATATCGTTGCTCAGGGTTCGAACAATGGCTTCCTTAAATCGCTCTTTTGTCACACCAGCGCGAATATCGAGAATCAACTGACCCGCGCTACAACCTTGTCATTAGAATTGTGTAGTTGCTGCGTCCAAATCCCAGCTAAAATTGCTCACCGGATGATCACCACCGATGGTGTGACTGGAATGGGGTGATATGCTGATAAAAATCCGGCCTCTTGTGATTCAGCATCCATGCGGAGAGTAATGGCTTTCGTAGCCAATACTTGAGAGACCTGACAGCTACGGCTTAGCATTCTTACCCGATGCTGGTTTGGACGTTTCTTACCTCGAGATCCTGAAGGAAAACGTCTTCCCATAGCTTGCTCTGAGAGTCAGTGCCTGGCGACGGCAATGGTCGTTAACAAGGAGCCCATGTTAGAGTAAGATTCTAGCACAGACCTCGTACAAAACAGACCACGCATTTTGATTCTCGCACAGCTAGGGCGATTCCAGATTGTAGGTCACCGTGAAAAAACATCTTAGCTAGTATTAGAGCTAGGATACTTGGAAATATCAGAGTTGTTGTGAGCAAGTAGGTAGTTGGTTGAAGCGGGCAGGGTGTTCGGAAATCGTTCCGCCCGGCAGCTCGGCCCGACTACCCCACGCTTTCCCTCTGTTTGCTTGTCCTGTGGCTTTGGATTCATTACAGCCTTCAACATGAGATCGTCGTCGTTATATATACGGCAGATGAGATGGAATGCACCGAGTTCCCGAAAACATCTACGAAACTTACCTTGTTTCCAATGTGGACGGCAAGCATTCCCTCGACGGTTTGCCCATACCCCGGCGGAGGACCCGAGTTTTCTATCTATTGTTGACAACCCTCCTACTCTGGTAAAGAGTGGCAAGCAGCATGGCCCCGGTCTCATAATACTAGGTACCAATGGCTAGTTTTGCGGAAAATCTGAAGTCATGGCTGACCGTGACCAAGCCCTGATCCCCATTACCGCCTTCGCCCTTGGAACGTGGCAGGTTTTTCGGCTTGGTTGGAAAACAGAGATGATCGCCAAATTTGAAGATCGTTTAGTCAGGGACCCTCTGCCTTTACCACCTCGAATAGACCCATCCGCTATCAAAGATTTTGATTACCGAAGAGTCTACACCACCGGCCATCTGAGACATGATCAAGAGATGCTCATTGGTCCGCGGATACGCAATGGCAACAACGGGTACTTAGTCGTAACACCCTTAGAACGAGATGACGAGGGCTCTACAGTATTGGTAAATAGGGGTTGGATTCCTAAGACATTCATTAGGCAGGTTGACAGAAAGGACGGCTTACCTATGGGTCAAGTCACTGTGGAGGGCTTGCTTAGAGAGCCATGGAAGAAGAATTTCTTCACACCGGCTAACAACCCAGAGCTGGGAGAATTTTATTTTCCGGATGTTCAGCAAATGGCAAGGCTAACGGGAAGCGATGCCGTCTGGATTGAGGAAACCATGGGTATTTGAGAAATAACTTGGAGCATGATGACCAGACAGGATTTCTAACATAGCCATAGAACCCGACCTCTTGAAGTCTTACGATAGAGAAGCAAAGGGCATTCCTATTGGTCGTCCAGCCGAGGTAAATCTCAGGAACAATCATACGCAATATATATTTACATGGTAAGCGCTCCAGGGTATCTTGACTCAAAATCGCCCGCTTTCCCGAAATTCTTCCCTAAAGACCAAAAAGAAAGCTCACCAGTTACTCAACAGGTATGCGTTATCAACTGCAACTGCGATTATGTTATGGATGGTTGTGCGAAGGCCACCCTCGGATATTGTGAGAAGGGTTCGTAGGGACACAAATTGGTAATGCTGCAGCCATGACTCGATAGGTCCCAACCTGCTTGTTGCCCGTCCCTATCTGAAAATATATCCTCCACGATTTCAGTCCCTTATTCAGGAGTCATGCGGATAACTTGGAGTAATTCTCGCGGAAGATTTGTACGGGCCAGAGAAAATAGCGTTGTACTAGTCGTCACTTGACGTTGCCTTTTCACAGCATCCAGCAATCAGAGAAAAAGCGGCACAGATGAGAGTCAAGTCAAAAGAATTGCTTACCGCTTCATGACAGTAGAAATATCTTTTTCATCGATTATTCTTCGGCCCGCATGCCCCGCGTATGTTCCTAGATCTTCGCCAAGTTGTTCAAAGAACCAATCGCTCGCATCCACGATAGCTTCTAAAATCTCCTTACTCATGTTTGTTTTCTTGAGTCCTGCCGACCTAGCGAAAGTCGAAGAGAGGCTCTTGATCACCCCTATGGGAAGAGACGGATATGGTATACCTCGGCGCGACGTTTTCAAGGGCTTGGGTACTCTGGGCCTGCTTTCCTGGTTAGGTGCAATGCTAAGCGATCTAGCCAAGACAGTTGCAGTCTGCAAGTGATCCAGGTCATCGTACGCATCGATTGTCTCACCATGTGGTAGTGGAATGCGGTTAGATGGTGGGACAAGACCGAATGTTGTATCGACAGTGTGCTCAAGCAGATCCCATGGACCCAAATCGCTCCGACGATTCTGATCGACAGCCGAACGCTCAATGATCGCCCGCCGTAAATCCTGAGTGTCACCCCTTCATGGCGTCAGTTTTATGGCTCAAGGTTTAGAGAAATACCACTAACCCTGGTTCTACTTGTCCATCTAGATCCCCGAGATCGTCGTCAGAGTTGTCCATTTGGTACCGCAGTGTACCGTCGTCAGCAGGAGCCTCAGCGATAGTTTCCAGCTGTAGCTCGGTCGTATCACCAAAGCGATCGCTCATTCTCAGAGCTCCAAGACTCCCTGTTGACAGTCTTCCACTAGGGTTTTCGCTAATCAGACGTCGGCCTAATTCAAGAGATCTTCCGGTATGGTCATTGTCGTCAAGGGGCAAGGAAAGTCGAGGCGGCTGCATGTGGAAGCTATCATCTTCATCATCCTCTCCTCTTGACTCGAAATTCAGCGAAAACCTCGGCTTATGCATAATTATATCATCTCCCAGCTCGTCCTCTTGGTCCTGACCTTCTCGATGAGACAGGGGCGAAGGTTCTGTGGGTTGAGTCGTATGAGCAAGAACTTGGGGCGGATTTCTTGTCAGCCGCTCTATCCAGCAACTTTCAGGTAATTCTAGTACATACTCCTGCTGAGACTTCTAAGCGCGTCTCTGGGCGTCTCGCGCTGCATGCGCCCACTTCTTCGCCTATCACGCGCAGGGGTGAGCTTTGCGGCCCGTCGCAGCAAAGCTTTGATTGCATGCGGGGTTGTTGGGGCACCTCTCTTAGCAGAGACAGGTTGCGGTATCTTGCGAGCCCCAGATATGTGCGACCGGGGTTTCGTCGAACGTATTGCAGCTCTTCGTACCGAAGCTGGCCCAGAAACAGAATCGCGGCTGAACGGTGTTAAGGGCTTCTCGATGATCCCAGCAAGTTGCTGTAGCTTCGACAACTGAAATTCAGTCCAAGCCCAATCCCCACAGATTGGGGGCTATACTTACATTAGCATACGGTGTCTGCATTGACTCTGCTTCCTTAGCCCGCCCGGAGATGGATTGGCGAGGTGTTGTACGTGGTAGCGTTGGAGTAGAAAGCTCATCTTCAATCTCAGAGTCCGCTCCTGTGTCTTTTCCATTGTATCCACGAGTGCCTATACCTTTAACTGACATGGCGTGTTAGTTCGCGCCTTGCCAAGTCAATCCTGAGGGGACATGGTAGTGGTACTCCTGTGTAAACAATGAATAAACAGGGATTCATAGGATCTCGTCGGCTATTTAAACTAGAGCGGGTAGCGGGAATGCTAATTTGTGAGGTAATGCGGCCACTTGAGGTCATCTTAGACATACTTTATCATCATATCATCAAGGAGAACACCGTAGATCCTACCTTCACAATGTCTTCGAGCTCGGCAAAGTGATCATGCCTTGCCCGATGACTCCCTCTCCAGGAAGGGGCTCTGATGCTAACTTAGCCGCCACCCGTTTCGACTTTCAACCACCTTCTCAGCTTTTGAAGAGGAAACGAGAACGCGGTGAAAACGAGGATCTGTCGGTGTACAAGGCAGCTACGAAGAAAAAAAGCAAGAAGTCAAGGCCGGGTGACGATGGATATCTTGACTTGGAGCAGGGGCTCAACACAGCTATTGGACATCTAGACAGCCACTTAATTGCAGACTATATCGCTCAGCAGGATAAGCGATATGGAAAACATTTGAGCTCTCTCGAGACAGAAGACCGACGTATACCAGGTACGCCAGCCCATGAGCTTCCATGCCCTACTATCTGGTATGCAGCTGTATATTGAAAAGAGGAATAGAGAAAGCCTTTGTAGATACTAGCGATTGGGGCAAGCCAAGGCTTCTTCCAGATATGCCAAATTTTCTCGACCGATACGTTTCTAAGCCAGGACAAAGGAACAAAATGTCATTGGCTTCCAAAAAAACAGGTGCCCCACATACCATTGTTGTCACTTCTGCTGGGCTCCGTGCAGCAGACATCACAAGGTATATCTTTCGAACGGGTCTATCAGTCAGTGCTGAGGCTTTGTCAAGGGTTCTACGAACGTTCCAGACCAAAGAGGCCATTGTGGCTAAGCTCTTTGCAAAGCACATCAAGCTTACAGACGCCATTGATTATGTCAAGAAAACAAGGTGCATCCTCCTACCACTTCCACTGTAGAGACAGCATTCCTTCGTCGTTTACTAACTATAAAAGGGTTGGTATTGGGGTTGGAACACCCTCGAGGATTATTGATCTCTTGAACGCAGGTAAGTTTGGGCTCTCTTGATTTCGACGTGTTTTTTTATCATCAGTAAACAGCTACTAATTATTCCAGGAGCTTTGTCATCCGAGAAACTTAAGCGTGTAGTTGTGGATTGTTCACATCTTGACCGGAAGAAACGAGGGATCTTTGATATGCGCGAGACACAACAACCTCTCATGCAGCTGCTTAATAGGGATGACATAAAGCATCGCTATGGCACGCATGATCATGGGATATCTCTTTTGCTTTTCTAAAGCAGCTTTAATACCTTGCCTTATCCCAATCACCCCATCGAGTCGTCGAGTGACATGGCTGGTAGCCTCATAGCCACGTCAGAAACGAGGAGATACTGAAAGTAAACCAGAACATAAAACCTCCAAGTCAAAAACCTGTGCCTTGATTGCACATGCTTCAAAAATCCCCTTTGAATGGGGTGTGATTCGGCGCGTAAATATCATGCAAGGCAAGACGCCATGGAGGGCAAGAGAGAAACTGAGAACTGCCTTACCCTAAGCTACCTATCGGGCTTCGAACGTGTCTACCTACCTACCATACTATACCGTACCTTCTCCAGCACAACCCGCAGATTCTCGTTACAGAAAACGACTTTCCTACTTTCTGTAGTAGGAATATGCGCCTTCCACCCCAACACTTTGGGTATATCTAAAACAAAACCCCCGTCTACCAAGGAAGCTACTGGGTCGCACTTAGAGTTTCCGCCATACTCATCATTACATCTTTGTCCTACGCACCTCCCTCACCTACCAATTGATTAAAGTACATCCTTCTCCTAATTTTGACGACTCCTTGATCCTAGAACTGGTGTACCTTGGCTTGAACAACCACTCAGTCAGTATCCAAAACCTGTCTGTCGTTACCACATAGACTTCTCCAGTCATCCAACATCAACTCCTTGGTTCCTGTTCTCACCCACGTCAAATACGTCGAACAGCTAGCTCCTTCAGGCATCATGAAGCTCCATGTGGTCATCATCCTCTTCAGCTTAGTACAGTGTGTCATCAGCCTTGATGGTCTGACTTCACCAGGTAAGCTCGAAGCCCATCAAGCAAGTCCCCTAGCGATTGTATGCTGATGGTGGGTACAGATTGTGTACCTAAATGTTGGAGTAACTCGAAGTACGTCAGTACCTGCGACAATGAGGTCAAATGCCTCTGCCAAGACTCCCACTTTCAAAGCGTGAGCATAGCACCACGATTTGTTGACTTCGAGCTGGATAGCTCGACTAATGAAATTGCAGGTGGTGCTACAGTGCCTCTATTCCCAGTGCCAGACTACTCAGTTCGGCTCTGCTCTTCATTGTACCTTGTCCGAGTGCTCCGACTATGGATTGAATACTTCCAACTTCTTGCCACCCCTCATCCGCCATCAAGGCCTTCGGAGACGCGCAAGCCTTGATGCTGTGTACTCTACAGCCTCCGCTTCCGCCACCCATTCAGTATCTCGTCGGTACGCCAGCGTTTCAGCTGGTAGCAACCCTCATTCAACGCGGAGCGCCGTCTACGGGCCCACTCCAACTCCTTCAGTCCCCTTTCTGACGCCAACCACTCTTACATCGGCTCTGAGCGTTGCTAGTACCGACGGTACGGTGCTTAGGCAACTTTAGAAGAATGTACTGGGGTCCATGGTTGCTGGAAGTTTAAGCCCACGCTGGAATTGACAAGGGATCGGCTTATTTACTAACACTGTTACCGCAATATGGATTTTGCAGAGTTCGGCCTACGCTACACTGGATTTAACGACATAAATATCAGCACCCGGGTTCTTAATGGGGTGACAGAACATCCTCGGCAATACTCACCTATGGTACACCATAGCGGTCCAATTCTCAGCATCCTATCTTCGCATCTCGCCAAGTATGTTATATGCGAGCGCGATATTCAGAAATTACTCCGATTTCGGTATCGCTTCATTGTGCAACCTAGCTGCTCAGGGGGTTTATTGGCGAATATTAGACAGTCTTCAAGCTCTGATGTAGTTCCATATTGGGATGTGCGGCTTGCTCAGATAGTTGGTAGTTTCTAGTTAATGGCACCAGTACCCTCATGTGCACTAAACACGTGACTAGGTAGTTATCCAAATTCAGCTCCTCCCTATGTCAACAAATGGGTTGAGATGCAATATGACGGGAATGACATCATTCAATACTTTATGAGGTGATCAACAAATGCCAATATGTCGTTGCAGGTTTAGCAATGCTGAGGATGCAAATACGGTCCATTTGATATGTTTGCCCATCAAGGTATGAGGTAAACAAACTCAGGGCTGAACCAAAGCGCTTAAATAGCCGAGGTGGCTAGATTTCTGAAAACTTACGGCATAATTCCACCGTCAACGGCGGATTTGAACTTTGCCGGTTGTAGAATTGAGAAACCCATCTAGCCTGTTCGATATGTATTAGAAAGAAGCCAAAGCATTCAAAATTTCGGCGTGGATTCCCATACGGGTAGCCAGAGCACAACGAGCGTAAATGATCTTCTACGAATATCAAGAATGCAAGCCACAAACGCAATTAACGGACACATACCAATGCTGGGCCTCCGGGGTGGTGTTTCAGATACTAAGCGGAAGGAGGCCAGAAAAAGGAGATTTAGGCAACATTTGAGTGGCGCGTCACCGTCTACAAGACCAAGAAAGAAACAGAAGGAATCGGAGCGTGGGTCAACAACAAATCGTGAGGACGTCAGCCATGGTACGGAATTACATCAACCTCAAAATATACAAGACGAGTCTTCTAAGTCTCACCGGTTCATTGTATTTATTGGTACGCAAGGCGTCAAATCTGTGGCAAGTAATCACTAGGTCACTAATTCAACCCGCAATAGGCAATCTGCCCTTCTCAGCAACAGACCAATCCATATGGCAGCACTTTGCCAAAGTAAAGCCGCGCTCAATCCGTCACCGTACACAGAAAGATACAGGGAAGTCCAAAGGTTTTGCCTTTCTGGAATTTCAGAATTACGACCGAATGAAAACATGCTTGAAGCTATACCACCACTCTACTTTCGACGACGGGGAGTCTCCTCCGAGGAAATTGAATGTCGAACTTACGTAAGAGCCCCAAACTACCCACCACCTCTCCGAGTTGAATCTCTAATAGCACGCGTAGTGTCGGTGGTGGCGGATCGAAAAGTAAAGACAGAAGGCTGAAATTGCAAGCCAAGAACGAGAATTTGAACGAGGAACGGAAGCGGAGGGCTCAAGATGAGAAGCAGAGTAACAAGACGAAAGATCTAGGAACGGTTAAGGATACTGGGATGATAGACACCGATTCGAGCATACCCCAGTAGAAGAAGTAGGGTAGCGAATGATTAACTGGTACTCCAGAGATCATCATGTGCGTATACCAACATAACAGTTTTGTCCGTGCCTTTCCAATTGAGCAAAATCGATGAGCATAATCCCATAATCCACAGAATATCAAAGTGGAGTCTCCTAACGTTGCAAAGACACCCTCGGTCCCGCATTTGACTCCCCTCTGATCATTCTCCCCGTTATATAGTTTGTTGTACGCCAAAAATGAGGAACTCAGAGAAGCAGTCCCAAAAATGATATAGTTACGTCCCGTCATCGGGAACGACTCACATTGTGGGTTATACCGTCCAAATTCCCGAGAGTCACCGAGCCATGCGCTGAATAGCATGTACGCTTCACAACGAACGTCACAAGTCTCTTTTAACGCTTCGCCCCAAAATGAAGACGAGAAGCTATGTGAAGCCCATCTAGTCAAAATCCCGCTAGAGCCCAGAAGCATATATCGCATAAATAATCATAGAATCACGCACTTTGTCCCCCTTTTCGAAGGTTTCCCTAGAGGCCGTGGATTCAATACGGCCCTATGTCTGGTCAGCCTGGCATTGGTGTCTTTAGGATAGCGACAACCTACCGAATGGCCTCGTCGAAGACACTCTTCAAGTTCCTTTGCGTTAGTGCAGAGCATTCCAGGTATTTGTGTGCTCTGATTTCTTTAGCCACCTGAAGCGCCTGCTCGTATGAAACCGGCTCCATCCTCTTCTGCCTTAGCGAGTCCATCGTCGCTTTATCTTCTCTTAAGTCTAATTTCGTTCCAACTAGAATGATAGGAACGCTGGGTGCATGGTGTTCGATTTCCGGAAACCATTTCGCTTTCACATTATCGAACGAAGGTGGGCTGACAATGGAGAAACATATCAAAAAAACATCCGTTTGTGGGTATGATAATGGTCGAAGTCTATCGTAGTCTTCTTGCCCCGCTGTATCCCATAGTCCAAGGCTTATAGGCTTTCCATCGACCATGACACTTGCCGTGTAATTGTCGAAGCTGCGGATGGGTATCAATGAACACTGCTGGTAGAGTCAGGGATTTGTGCCTTACACAGTAGGTATATATTCTCCTGGGAAGGCATTTGTAGTATATGATATGAGAAGACATGTCTACGGTGGAAATCAGCGGATGTCGTTCGCAAAGCAACGTTAGAGCAGTATTCGAACCTTTCCGACAGCGCCATCTCCAGTCACTACACACTTGATGAGCATCATAGTCAGCACGATATGTTCTTGCACGGTAATACGCTCTGTAATCTGAGTCCTACCTTGAGCGACTGCGTACTAGAAGCGGCTGCCATTTGCGAAACCTTGGCGGAAAGGCTGAAGAGAGCAACCAAATACCTCGGCTGAAAGCACGGTTCCAAAGCGAAGAAATTTGGGTGAAGCCGTAGAGAATGCCGTGAAGATTGCAACAGTCGTCGCTAGAAGCTCAACGCAGAAGCAAAGTTCTCGAAGAGTGAGATGTAAAGACAGTAAAACAGAAATCAAACAGTGTCTGAGAGTTTAAAAAAAGTCAATGCGATTTAAACGTTCAAACATTAACAAAGAAGTTATTCATACTTCGCTCTAAGCTTATTCTACGCTTCAAGCTTTTTTCTTCTTTATTAAGTGCATGCAGTCTATGACTATGACACTGTCTAAACGCTGTGTATATGCTAAATTACATGCCGCTTTATATCTTCTCATTGAGCAGTCATATTGATAAAATATGCATACAAGCGCAATAGTTCAAAGTTCTCAAGTATCTTCATTTCTCTTTTTTCATTTCTCTTTTCATACTTTATTCTTTCATTTTTAAAAGTCACTTTTTGATTATAATTTAAATGTTTTTCAAATACTTTAATATAATGATTCAATCAATTTTGATGTTAAATAGTATTAATATTATGTTTATATTTTTAAGTTAAATTTTTTTCTTAAACTTCATTCACTTCAATTTATAATGCTTGCAATTTAATAATAATAATAATAATAATAATAATAAATTCATACACTCTTATGACATTGATTAGATTGACTCATGAGAAACTTTATACTATGTGTGTCGAGTGAACAAAATTCTCTGAAATAGAAAATTACTCGCTATTTATACAACTGCTTCACGCAGTTGAAACAACAAGATTAAGACTATGTATCAAATTTGTTTACGTTGATTGCATATTAAAGAATGAATGTTCTAGTCACTTTAAATTGCTTCAGAAGCTTCGTTTTTGTCATCATTCTTACTGCTGCTCTGAAATCTTTCGTGATTGCGATGATTATTTGATAGTTCAAGAAGTCAATGTCATGTAACATTCTTGATCGTAAATGTGTTTAATTTGAGCAATGCATGAGTACATGCTTTGCTGTCTGATGACTTCGTTTGCAGTTGCATCGTAAGCTATTCATGCTTGAAACATTTCTTGAGTGCAAATAAACATTAAGATTTATGCATTCAATTCTGATATAAGTTGCAAGAGTGTTTTCAATCTTCTGAAAATCATCATGCATCTTTATCAGCTTGTTAAATAAATGAAATCTTTGTGCTGAGATTGCATTGACATTTGCAATGCATTTCTTGTATTTTTCTCATCATTGCTTTCATTAATCTTTGTGATATAATGCTATTGCGATGCTATCACTTATTAAGATCATTGTAGAGAGATTAAATCATCTGCGTTTAGACTGCATTCTTGCATCTTCTCAAATAAATGTGTTCAGAAGCATTATTTTCTTAATGATAGAAAAGTGAAAGATGAGATGATTAATTTTCATCAGTTGAACGTGTATGAGTTTGCATGCTCATTTAGTCTCTTGCATTCTGTCGTTGATTCAACTGCGTAATGTGACTTTATTTTGCAGCATGTTCAGATGAACATGCAGCAAACTTATGTACATTTCAATCTTTAACATTTCAATGCTTACTCTTTTGAATGCTTCTGCAATATGATATAAAGTTTGATTTTATAAAGTTTCTAGTTTGCATTTCTTGTTTGACAGTTCTTTCTCTTTATCACATTGATGTCAGACTGATGTTTTGAATGCAATTTCTGATCTCATTACAGTTGAATATACTTGTTTCGCTTTTGCAAAGATTGTCTCTCATATGAAGATTTCTAGATGACTAAGCGTAAGCATTCTTGTGACGTGACTCACTTTTATTTATCAAAGAATTTTTTTTCTTCATTAAGTGCATGCAGTTTATGACTATGACACTGTCTAGACGCTGTGTGTATGCTAAGTTACATGTAATTTGATCAAAGTCGCTGCTTTATATCTTTTTATTAATCAATCACATCGATAGTTTGCACATACAAGCACTCTCACTTAAACTCTTGAGAAGATAGCATGCATGAACATTGACGACAGCGATCTACTGAAGCATATGATATATCAAATCAATCAACAAGTTATAGAGCACAATCGTATAATCAAAACAAGCTCTTATTCGACTCAATAACTTCACAGATGACTGCATCGCAAGTCAAAAATCGAAAATTGAAATTTTTCGCGCTCACGCAGGTCAAAATCAACGACGAAACGAGAGTTCATCAACGCAGAAGAAAGAATCATCAATTCAGACAGTAATTTGACTGATAAATCAAAGAGCAAACTCACATGAAAAGAACAACATTAATCATTTAACGAAATCAGCTAAAACTGACTACAAGCTCATAAAGCTAGCATCAGTCAAAAATATCTGTTTAGTCAAGCTTTTAGCTCACAAGCTCTAATAGTCACTCATCAACAACTAATAGCTAGCTACAAGCGCTTGTATCTTTTGATGACAGTCATTTGCTCAAAAGACATCAATTGCTCAAAAGATATAATGCGCAATACATGTTTGCTTTTCATACGTTTCTACATTCAAGATTCATATGTAATCAAATAAATCATTTGATGAATTGATTATTTAAGTAGCTATTTAACCATCTATTTAAACATGAAGAATGCTTGGTAGAAAATCATGTAGAGAGTCATAAAGAATGCTTGATAGGGAAACATGAAGGGTGCTTGGTAGGGAAACATGAAGGGCGCTTGGTAGGGAAACATAAAGGGCGCTTGGTAGGGAAACATGAAGGGCGCTTGGTAGAATGCTTGGTAGGGAAACATGAAGAGCGCTTGGTGGGAAAACATGAAGGGCGCTTGGTAGAATGCTTGGTAGGGAAACATGAAGAGCGCTTGGTAGGGAAACATGAAGAATGCTTGATAGAGTGCTTGGTAGGGAAACATAAAGAGTGCTTGGTAGAATGCTTGGTAGGGAAACATGAAGAGCGCTTGGTAGAAAGTCATATAGAGAGTCATGTAGAGAGTCATGTAGAAAGCATTGTTTGACTCATGTTATGCGCTCAATCGACGCGTATTTTGAAGCATGTAGAATGTTTGATAGAGCGTTTGATAAAAAGCTCAGTTGATAGCTCAATAAATAGCTCAGTAGAAAGATCAATAGAAAGATTGATAGAAAGATTGGTCAAAAGATTAGTAGAAAGCTCACTAGATGACTTGATCAAAAGATTAGTAGAAAGATCGATCGAAAAATCAGTAAAAAGCTCAGTAAAAAGCTCAGTAGAAAGTATTGTTTGAAGCACTGTTTAACTCATGTTATGCACTTAATCAACACGTCTTTTGAAGCATGTTTTGAAGTGAGTAAACTGACTAGTAAACAAACGAGTAAATAGCTGAGTTAATAGTTAAACATGTTAATATTTTGATTATTATTGTTCTAGAAAGTAGAAACTATGAAGGGAAAAAGAAGATAAAAACTTCGAACTTTCTAGCGTCAGCTTTATAAAGCTTGAAGCGAAGATTATCGAGTAAATAGCTGAGCATGTAGAGTGATGAGTAGATAGAAAGTCATGTAAAAAGCATTGTTTGAAGCATTGTTTAACATGTTTTATGCACTCAATTGACGCGTTTGATAGAGAGTAAATGAGCGAGTAGATAGATGAGTAAAGTGAAGAGTAAATGAGCGAGTAGATAGACGAGTAGAATAAAGAGTAAATGAGCGAGTAGATAGACGAGTAGAATGAAGAGTAAATAAACGAGTAGATAAACGAGTAGAATGAAGAGTAAATGAGCAAGTAGATAAACGAGTAGAATGAAGAGTAAATGAGTGAGTAAATAAACGAGTAGAATGAAGAGTAAATAGACAAGTAGATAGACGAGTAGAATGAAGAGTAAGTGAGCGAGTAGATAGATGAGTAGAATGAAGAGTAGATGAGCGAGTAGATAAATGAGTAGAGTGAAGAGTAAATGAGCGAGTAGATAAACAAGTAGAATGAAGAGTAAATGAGCGAGTAGATAGAGACTACAGATCACATGACTCATATCAAAGATCATGCAATTTCTTCAATCATCATAACATAGATTGCGCAAGCTTGCATGACTCTGCGCATAATTTCGCTTTTCTAAGCTAAAATATTGAATAAATAACAGCGTTGACAAATCAAAGTCTTTCAATCTTCTTGAATATTTGAAATTCAATTTAGCTATGATTAATTAAATATTAATAATACATTGATATAATCTGTTGTAATCACACATGAATGAAAACATTGAATTGAGTGATTCGAATTCAAAATTCAGTGACACTGAAAATGTGAAGAATGCAGAGAAAAAAGATATAAAAGATCAATTGATCTAGAATTAATATTTTATTGATCAATGATCAATAATAGATCTGAAGAGCTGAAAATATCTTCATTCTCTTCTTCAACACACAGAGTCTAGCAATAAAAGCAGTACATATTGAACATGCTTTAACTTTTTCTGATTATTCAAATACAGCTCTTGATGAATATGCATATATTCTTTCTACTCATGAAGCTTTTAATCAAATACTCAGAGATGAATGTCAATCAATAATTAATTCTCAATCAATATTTGATTAATTATCGATTGATCAAATATCAATATCATTAGATTCAATATTTATCAAAGCAAAAAAACTCATCAAGAGTTACTTGATCATTGTATTTAAATAATACAAATTGTGATCATTATCAACAGACTTGTTTCAATGTTAAGATTTGTAATCATTTACATTCAGATATTGCAAATTTGCATCATGAAAGCTTGATCATCAATGATTGAGAACAAATCAAACAATTTCGCAAGCTTGATTTTACTTTAGAAACTCATCAGAAGAAAAATGCAAATGAGTATTAATTCTCTATTAATAGTTTATTAATGAGTGATTAATTATCAATTAATATCTCTCAGATATTATCTTGCTGCAATAAAACAATTTCAATCACAAACATCATGTACAGACTATGAAGATACATGTTTATCTGTGTTAAAAGAAAGCAACAGAGAAATATGTAACAATAATAACATATTAATCATTAAATAATCGCTGATCATTTATTGATTGATTAGAATGTTGCTGAAGTTACTTATTATTTCATTGAATGTTCTAATGCAAATCAAAACAATTTTCGAAAGCATTACTATCTGTTAGAAATTGATCTAGAGCGAGTCATAAAGATGTCATTTAACTAATAGATAAATGCTAAGAAAGAAAAGTATCTACAGAAAAGAACTCAATTCTTATATGTATGTTTTCTCAGCTCTGTGCTAGGCTCAATAGAATTGACGTCTTACACATATGAAGTAGAGTCTCGATGACAACATGACTAGATCAGATTTTCGCTAGACTCAATTAGAATGAAATCAGACGAAGACTAGATGAAGAATAGACGAAGACTAGAATTGTAACATTATCTTCTCTTCTTGACTATTCATGTTTGCATGAATGTTATTTCTTAGTGCGTTTTTCTTGAATATTTGATATGAAAGTCATCAATCATCTTTTGAGCGTTCATAAATTCGTCATCATCAGCGTTATATCAGTTGAAATCGTTGTCATAGCTCTTTCATTTAACTTGATATTGAAGTCATCTTCAATATTGTCAAGAGTTCAATATATCGTCAATCTTTCATTCGTTCTCATCGTTTACTACTATTGATCTCAAGAGTTTATTCTTCTGATCAGGCAGAGAATCATTGACTGCAGAACGAAGAAGCTCTAAATGAAATTAAACTGATCATTAAGTCAAGTTTTCATATTTACATTCTGACTCAACTCAATTACTCAGATTGAATCTTCTGACTCAGCTCGATTACTTGAATCAAATCTTCTGACTCGACTTGATATCAATCTCGAGTCAGAGTTTAATTCAAGTTCTCAACTCAACTCATTAAGCAATCGAATATAACGTCAAGAGAGTTAAATATAGAAAATTTTTCCGGTTTTTTGCTTTTGCATTATCTTTTTGCATTACCTTTTTGATAGAGAGTCATGATGAGAAACATGAAGACTATTTGATAGAAAGTCATGATAGAAAGTCATAATAAAGAGTCATAATAAAATATCTATCTATTTATCTTCATGTCTTGACGAGTCGAATCGAAAATTTCGAATCAATACTCAATTTCAACTCTTTAACTTGATTCAATTACTTGAGTTGAATCTTCTGACTCAACTCAAATACTCGAACCAAGAATTCTGACTTGAATCAAGTCTTGACGAGTTGAAAACTCGACTTGATCTTGATGACTCAACTCGACGCAATCAGTCTAAATGAAATACATCATGTATATGCATAGTGTCTAATAGTTTCAATTTATAGAAGAAGTCAACAGAGTCTGTGATCTTGAATGAATCAAGCATCTTGTCATTTAGCTTTTTGAAAAGTCTCGCTGTAATGATGTTTCTTTCATTCAGAAATATCTTTGATTTAATCTTGTAATTGACTTTCTTTCTATGCTTGTTAGCTTGATTCATCATTTGTTTCTGTGTTTTGATCAGAGCTTCATGAGCGAAGATTAATGTCTTGTTCATTTGTTTAAATATATTCTTGACTCGATCAATCTGCAAGCGTTCACGAGTGCTTTCATACTTGATGATGTCAGAGTCAAAGCTCATATGAGAATGAAAGTTCTTGTTCATGAAGAAGATAATCAAGAAGATGACTGATGACAAGATGTTATTGTTGACAAACTCAATCATAAGTAGTCACTTAAATCAGTCGTTCTGCATATATGAACAGAAGAATCAAAGATATCGCTTGATGTTCTGATTAACTCATTTGCTTTGATCATCAATCTGAGAATGATAGACAATGAACAATCAAAGAAAAATACTCAGTCGTTTGCAAAGAAACTTTCATAGTATAGAGATAAATTGCGAATCTCGATCAGATATCATGAAGCTTGATAAATCATGAGTTTAATATACTCATTAAATCAGCATTTCAGCAGTCTTTTCAACAGTGATATCTTCATCATCAATGATGCAAGAAACATAATGCCTTTTCTTTGACAATCTGCAGATGATTGTCAGAATAGCATTGTATTCGCTTGAATCAGATAGATCAATAATGAAGTTCATTGCTATCTCTTGTCATTGCTGTTCAGATATCAATAAAGATTGAAGCAAATTGTTTGATTTATTTCTAAATGTCTTTGAACGTTGACAGATATAGCAGTTTTGAATATATTAATTTATCGTTTTTCACATGAATGATCAATAGTAGTTTCGCTTTATGACTTTCACAGTTCTAAGAATATCAGAATGATCAACTGATGATTGATCATGCATCTCATGAATTAGATTCATTTATAGAAGCTCGTTGAACGAGACTCATAACTAATTATCATGATACAAGATTTCATTCTGAATTCAACAATTCTTCAATTTGATATCTTCATATTGTGTCTCGTCTCTTGCTATTACTTCACGAAGTAGCGTACAATTCTCATCAATCTTATTAATCTCAAGAATCTGTTTATAGATTGATTCACTGATGTTCTTCTTTAAATCAGCAATTTTCATTCAATTTGAAGTCAGAATAGTGATTCATTGATAGCAAATGCGCTCATCTTCTGAATCTCTGAGCATGACGTCAGCTTAACAAGTTAATGCATTGATCTTGATGTTTTGTTTGTCAGATTGATACATTATTCTGAAGTTGAAGTCAGTGAGCTTCTGAACTCAGCGCATTTGATGTCTGCTCAGCTTTTTATCTTTCATCAACGAAATAAGTGCTTGATGATCGATGAACATCTTGATAGAAATGTCAGTTAGTTTCAGTTTAAATCATCAATGTTCAAATGCTCAAATGATGATCAGAAGTTCTTTATCATATATCTTGTAGTTGCATTCAGCAGAAAACATGTTCTTGCTATAAAAGACAATTGAATGTAGTACTTCTTCGTCATCATATTAAGAGAGAACTTCATTGTTGACGTAGTTGAATGAGTCAATTTTGAGAATAGTCTCATGAGTTTAATCAAAGTGACGTAGTATAAAAGTCTTAATCATACATTTCTTCATATGATTGAAGATAATCTGACAGACTTTATTTCATTCAAATATAATTTTCTTTTAAATGAGTTGAATCATTGAACGAACAATCTTCGAAAAGTTCTTGATGAAGCGTTGATAGAAATTGCAGAAGTCAATGAAGAACTGCATCTGAGTGAGATTATTGAGTGTAGATCATTTGACAATCATCTGTATCTTTTAAGAATTCATCTTCAGTTTCTCAATGAATATTAATAGTTCTAGAAAGATAATTTTCTGCATATAAAACTCGTACTTGTTTATGTTTATCTGTAGATCAATCTCTTGTAGTCTGTTCAAGATTAATCGTACATGTCGCTTATGTTTCTTCAAGATCTTGCTGTAAATGATAATGTCATCTAAATAAATCTGACAAAACTGATGTAAATATTTGAACAACATGTCGTTTATATAATGTTGATAGAATGTTGATTCGTTTGTTAATTCAAAAAGCATTACATAATATTTGTATGAATCAAAAAAGATAATAAAGATAGTCAAATCTTCGCTATCTGAATGCATGTGTAGTTTGTTAAACGCGATAATGTGTTACGAGCGTATCAAGGCTGAACAAGGCTGAAGCTTTAATCAATTCACAGTGAACGCTAGCGAGTTCTCTGCGTAATGATCAGAGCTAATCAGCGAGCTAGTCAGATATGACTCAGATATGACTCAGATATGACTCAGATATGACTCAACACTCTTTTTCTTTCTCAACACTCTTTTCTTTCACCAACATCTTGTTCATCTACATCACATTCTTTTCGTGTCACAAACACATTTCTTTCGAGTCTAGCGCAGTCTTTGAACATTACATAAATAGAAGCTCTTGTATCAATCTTCTTCTGTATTCTTAATATTTAGTTATAGCTATCTCTAAAGATCAAGCACTATTTAACCCTGACTTTCGCTGATTGACTCATCTAAACACGGTTCTGACATTATATTAAGAATTCGTTAATCACACGATACTGATCTCATTACTCATTCAACATACTCGTACAGACAGAACGAGTCTAAAGAAATTCGTTTACCTGATGATCGACGCAATCAAAAGACTGAACAACACTAGAGAGTTTGATAGAATCAACAACGAGACTGTTTGAATCGCTAGACAACTTATCGCTCACTAAGTATGCACAGTTCAAACTGATCAAGAGAATCAACTCATTCTCATGAAACAGACGAGTGAAAATAAGCTGTTCAATTCGATTAAGAGAATCGACGATAAAGAATCTTCGTGAATTGCTCAAGAATCAAATCAATCAACAAACAAATCTCATCTTCTTTGTTGAAGATTAAACATCATTCTATACGTCTTTCTTCTTCAATCGTCGAGCATTGTTATTCGTTCAACCCTCTTTTCAAACAAATCTCATCATGTTTAGTCGTTCATCTATTGAAGAGCGTTTCGAAGAATTTCGAAATCGTTTCTCTCAAACCTCTGATGCTGATTCATCGAAATTCTCTAGTGCTGAATCATTCATCAGTGAAGACGACGAGTCATTCGCTGAAACAGTAATACTTTCTGTTTCTATCGAAAACTGAAAGGCTCGATGCATAATTCTCGACAGAGAAATGAATCAACTCAACAAGCTGAGTAATCAACGAGACAACGAAATCAAAGAGTTGAAGACTAAACTTCAAACTAAAGAAATCACTTCTTCTGATTTCATCTACTCTGAGCGTTCTAGATCTCAGAAAATACCTGATTCTTTCTGATTTACTGACGAAAAGAATTCTACTTGGGAAAACTGATATAACAAAATTCAGAATAAACTAGAGATCAACGTCGACCTCTTTTCAAATGAACGAGTCAAACTGAGCTATGTACATTTCAGATTATTCAATGACGCAGCTGATGTCGCTCAATCTAGACGCGAACGTGACTGTGTCAATTTTTATAAGATCGTCGATGATCTTTTGAAAGAACTAGCTGAGTTGTTCAATGATTCAGATAAGAAAGTCAACTTTCGTAGAAAATACTACAACTTGATTCAAGAATCAAAGAAGTTCAGCGAGTTCTA
>JAABUS010002300.1_pt1 | contig 36711 bp, 35 predicted proteins | sample 5560161 | NCBI WGS metagenome assembly JAABUS01 (sample SAMN10711885, study PRJNA513376) | rock metagenome | isolation source: Antarctica rocks | place: Antarctica: Victoria Land, Trio Nunatak nord | collected 2016-01-04
TTTTATTGAAAGTAATGTCATAAACTTAAAAAATTGTTCAATGCTCAATACTCAATTTTCAATGTTCAATGAATGAATAATTGAATATGGAGTAATGAAATTGCTCATTCAATATTAAAGTTTGATATTTTAGAATTCTCAAAAATTAGTGGCATTGTATTTTAAATATATTAAATTATCTAAATAATAATTTTTTATGCAACAAATTCCTGTTTTGCTTATTGTGGTTATTTTCTTAGCGGTTATCATACTGGCAAATGCTGTGCGCATTTTGCGTGAATACGAACGTGGTGTTATTTTTAGACTGGGAAGGTTAGTGCATGGTGGTGTAAGCGGACCAGGCCTAATCTTATTGATTCCTCTAATTGATAAAATGGTAAAAGTGAGCCTGCGGACTGTGGTAATGGACGTACCGCCACAAGATGTGATTACACAAGACAACGTTTCGATTAAAGTAAATGCAGTCGTTTATTTCCGGGTCATTCAACCCGAGAAGGCTATTGTGGAAGTTGAAAATTATCTTATGGCAACCTCACAGCTTTCGCAAACTACTTTACGAAGTGTATTAGGCCAATCAGAACTGGATGATCTTCTTTCACAGCGGGACAAGATCAATCACAGGTTGCAGCAGATCATTGATTCCAATACTGAACCATGGGGAGTGAAAGTGTCTAATGTAGAAGTAAAGCAGATAGATCTGCCACAGGAAATGCAAAGGGCTATGGCAAAGCAGGCAGAAGCAGAACGTGAAAGGCGCAGTAAGGTAATTGCAGCAGAGGGCGAATTTCAGGCATCGCAGCGTCTATCAGATGCTGCACAAATTTTAAGCGAGCAGCCAAGTGCATTAACACTGAGATACCTGCAGACTCTAAGGGAAATTGCTACGGAAAAAAATTCAACCACCATTTTCCCTGTTCCTATTGATTTGCTGAAACCCTTTTTAGCCAAAGCCGAAAAGAAAATAGAAACTGATTGAGAAAAGCCCTTTTTATCTAAGCAGATGAATTTTTTCTCCTGTTAATTGTTTTATTCGCAAGGCAATTCTTTCCTGCCCCTTGAATTGAAGCTTTTATTATACAATATGAAAAACAATTTGCAGGAAACATTCGGGAACATAGATATATACTTGTTTGATCAGTTATTAAAAGGCAGGTTTGATAACTGTACAAACATTATTGATATAGGATGCGGATATGGAAGAAATCTCGTCTATTTTCTTCGAAATAATTATCAGGTGTTTGCGATAGATCAAAACGCGGAAGCTATAGATGAAGTTAAAAAATTGTCCAAACAACTGGCACCAGGAAATGATGTAAATAATTTTCGTATTGCATTGGCTGAAGAAAATCCTTTTGAAGACAATTTTTTTGATATAGTGATTTCCAGTGCTGTCCTTCACTTTGCCAGGGACTTAAATCATTTTGACCAGATGTTACAATCTACCTGGAATGTTTTAAAACCAGGTGGTTTTCTGTTTATGAGATTAGCATCTGATATTGGTATAGAAAACCTTGTTATAGATGCAGGCAATCGAAGATATTTCCTGCCTGACGGATCAGAACGTTTTCTGGTTAACGAGCAGATGTTGTTGCATTATACAAATAAATTGAATGGTGAACTTTATGAACCTATTAAAACAACAAATGTTCAAAACCTGCGATGCATGACAACATGTTGTTTGAAAAAGAAAGATTGACAAAAAGTAGATTTTGGAATAGAATTTTTAGGGATGTGGGTTTGAACCATAGACACAGGTTTAAGAAACCATAATTCCTAACATTTCACGTTGAATACGCATCATTTAAATCATCTCTTCTTTCAATAAATCATAAAGCCGTTCAAATTTTTCGAAGGCTGATTTGTATACTTGATAATGCTTTAAAAGCGGGACATATTCAGCTAAAATTTTATTTGGAAAGGTTGCTTCAATGCCTAACGCTTCTATACCTATCATGACAGCACCTAACGCGGCACTTTCTACTGCACCGGATATCAGCACTTTTGTGTTAAAAACATCTGCAAGTACCTGCAGCCATAAAGCGCTTTTAGCAAAACCTCCTGAAGCATGAAGTTCCGTTATCTCTTTTTTTTCTGTTAATATTTTCCCTATGCTGTATAAACTGAAAATAACTCCTTCGAGAGAAGCCCGGATTAAATGTGCTTTTGTATGCTGAATACTTAAACCAAAATAAACGCCTTTGGCATTTGAATTCCACAATGGAGCTCTTTCGCCCAAAATATATGGAAGAAATAATAAATTATCACTGCCTGCTTCAATTGTTTTTGCCTGCTCAAAAAGTTCTTCATAACTATCACTGGTTTGCAGCAGTGTTTCTTTTAACCATTGCAATACCACAGCTCCATTGTTATTTCCTCCGCCCAATATATACAAATTGTCTTTTAGATGGTAGCAAAACGTTCTCATGCTGCGATCTGTTTCAGGTGCAGAAATAACTATACGTGCTGCACCACTTGTACCAATAGTTACCGCCATAGCATTTTTACCAGTTGCGCCGGTGCCTAAGTTTGATAGGGCGCCATCACTTGCTCCAATTATAAACGGTATATTTTCTGAGAGTGAAAGTTGAGAATAAGACCTTTTATAATAAAATACCTTCTTTGTACTAACTACCTGAGATAAACGTGAAGCATTAACCTCAAGAAAGCTCAAAATTTCTTCATCCCAATGCAAAATTTTTGTATTTAATAAACCGGTTGCCGAAGCAATGGAGGTATCAACAACAAACTCTCCAAAAAGCTTATAAAAAATATATTCTTTAATGCCAACAAACTTAAAGGCTGTATTGAAAATCTCACGTTGATGTTCCTTAAACCAAAGCAGCTTGCATAGTGGCGACATGGAGTGAATGGGTACGCCACTTGCTGCATAAATCGAATATCCCCTATCAGTATTTCTTAATTTTTCTGCAATTACATCTGCCCTGTTATCAGCCCATATAATGCATGGTGTCATTAAATTTCCTTTGTCATCCACAGCTATCAAACTATGCATAGCTGCACTAAACGAGATAAACAAAGGATGATCCGGTGCACAAGTTTGCACGATCTTGTTGATCCCATTTATAACTGCCCCAAAAATTTTATCGGCATCAAGTTCACTCCAATTAGATTGGGGATGTTGCATTTCATAAGCAAAGGAATAGCTTGCAATAACTTCTCCTTTTTCAGAAAAAGCAACTGCTTTTAAAGAGGTTGTTCCTATGTCGATACCAAGGTAATAGTCCATGGATAAACATTATTATGCAATTTCAGATACCATTACTTTCTTCTGTTCCGTAGGAAAATTAACAAGGATTACGCCCGAAAGGATTACAACCAGTGCAATCATCTGTTGTTGGCTAATGGCTTCACCCGCAATCAGCCAACCTAAGAATACTGCAACGACGGGGTTTACATACGCATAAGTACCGACAAGAGAGGGTGGACGTACACTTAAAAGCCAGATATAAGCCATGTAAGTAACCAGCGAACCCATTATGATCAGGTACAGCAGTGCTAAAATAGATTGAAGTGAAATATGGCTTATAACAAAATCTTTCTGTTCATTTGTTATCAGCCCGGTTAATAAGGCTACTATACCCGCAGCAAGCATTTGCACTGCAGCTTTCATAGTAACTGATGCATCTACCTCTTTGTACTTTGAATATAAAGAACCGGTTGCCCAACCTATAGTGCCTGTAACCAACACAAAAAAACTGATTAACTTTAATTTATCTCCTGAAAAATCGCTTGTTCCTTTTCCTGCAAACAAGAGCAGCACTCCGGCAAATCCTGTAATAAAGCCAACAATAATCAACTTATTTGAAAAATTGAATTTCCACTGCCTTCTGTCAAGCAATACAAACCAAAGAGGTACAGTAGCAACCACAATGGCAGCCAGGCCCGTTGGCAGATATTGCTCAGACCAGGTAACTGCACCATTACCCATAAACAGCATAAGAATACCCCCCAAACCAATAGTACTGAATAACTTTAATGACGGCCTTTTTTCACCTTTGATCAAACACCAAATGAAAAGTATCATTCCTGCTACGAAAAACCGTGTGCCGAGCATAAAAAAAGGCGGAATACTTTTAATAGCAATCATAATTCCCAAATAGGTGGATCCCCATACTATAAATAAAGCAGTAAAAGCAGCAATGACTAATAGTTTCGCCGGTTCTCGAGACGGAAGAATTTCTTTCATAATTCTTTTAAAAACAACAACTTATATTAATTGCGTGAAATTAGGACAGAAGAAATTTATACTTCAATAATCTGCTTCATTTCCCCATAATCCTCAAAATCGAACTCCCGGTTCTCCGATTCCCCCAAATCCCGTTTAATCACAAATCTTAATTCAAATTATTTATGCACTTCACTTGAAAAATGAAACTGAATATCGGGGTTATTCTGTCTTTCAGTATTCAAAAACCATTCACTTTGGGCAAGGTAAACTATATTACCATCTTTATCTGCTCCGACATTCGCCTGTTTGAATCTTGCAAAATCTTCGAGTTTTTTTGGATCACCAGTTAGCCAGCAGGCTTTATAAAAAGGAAGGCTGTTGAACTGCACAGATGCGCCATATTCATGCAACAAACGATACTGAATAACTTCAAACTGCAATTCGCCTACACAACCGATAATCTTTTTATTTCCACCAAATTGCGTGAACAATTGTGCTACACCTTCATCAGTTAACTGTATCAGCCCTTTCTCAAGTTGCTTTGTCTTTAACGGATCTTTATTTACTACCTCTTTAAAAATTTCAGGTGAGAATGTTGGAATACCTGTAAAGTAGAAATCTTCACCTTCGGTTAATGTATCCCCGATTTTAAAGTTGCCGGTATCAAACAATCCTACCACATCTCCCGGAAATGCTTCATCCACCACTTCTTTATCACGGGCTAAGAAAGAATAAGGATTACTGAAACGAACATCTTTATCTATACGAACGTGATGAAAATACTTATTGCGCTCAAACTTACCGCTGCATACTCTTAAAAAAGCAATCCTATCACGATGTTTAGGGTCAAGGTTTGCATGTATTTTAAAGATAAAGCCGCTAAATTTTGGTTCTGCCACATTTACCGCTCTTACATTAGTATCCCTGTCGCGTGGAGTAGGTGCAATACGGATAAAGGTATCAAGCAGCTCACGAACACCAAAATTATTAACGGCGCTTCCAAAAAACACAGGTGACACTTTTCCTGCCAGATATTTATCTGTATTTAATTCACCATAGACACCATCTATCAGTTCCACATCTTCACGTAACGTTTGGGCATCTCGTTCTCCTGTTTTTTCATCGAGCACTTTATTGCTCAGATCACTTATTTCAACTGTATCTTCATCTCCTCCTTTGGTACTTGCTGCAAAAAGCACAAGGCTTTTATCATAGAGGTTATACACTCCCTTAAAATCCTTACCCTGGTTAATAGGCCACGTCATCGGGTGCAGCGATATATGTAATTCGTTCTCGATTTCTTCCAGCAGGTCAAAACGGTTTTTACCATCCCGGTCCATCTTATTTACAAATACAATTACCGGAGTATCTCTCATCCGGCAAACTTCCATTAGTCGCCGTGTTTGTTCCTCTACGCCATTCACACTGTCTATGACCAGTACCACGCTGTCAACGGCAGTAAGTGTACGATAAGTATCTTCAGCAAAGTCTTTGTGACCCGGAGTGTCGAGCAGGTTTATCAGCATTTCCTTGTATTCAAAACTCATTACTGAAGTTGCCACGGATATACCACGCTGCCGCTCAATCTCCATAAAGTCACTGGTAGCATGTTTTTTTATTTTATTGCTCTTTACCGCTCCCGCAGTTTGTATTGCTCCGCCAAATAACAAAAACTTTTCTGTTAATGTAGTCTTACCTGCATCGGGGTGACTGATGATGGCAAATGTTTTCCGACGGTTTATTTCTTTTTCGTACTTCATTTTTTTATAAGTCAAGAGGTCATTGGGTCAGTAGGTCAATAAGGAAAACAAATAAATATTTTTAATACCTAAGACTTACTAATCTAATAATTTTTTGGGTGCAAAGGTACGATGGGTAAATGGAATGAGGAACTGTAAGAAAGAAGGAAACTATTTAAAGGAAGTACAAAAAAATATGGGCGACCTGTTTCTTCAAAGATTTCATTTGTTACCTTTTGCGCGAATTATTCAAATGTTTTGTTCACTCTGCAGGCTTGCCACGTTTAGAGGTAGTGAGGTAGTTTTAAAGTCTGCATCACAGATACTGTGTTTATAAAGGACCAAATATAAATGGCATGAGTAATATAATTATTCGAAAAAAAAGATAAAAGTCCTCCTGCGCAACGGATTAAATAAACCTTGTGTCAGTTCAAAAACTATTACAGTGAAACATATTATTCATTCTCTTTTTCTCTTCCTTTGCTTATTTACTTCACCATTATATTTTTCAGCATGTAAAAAAGACAGTAATAAGGTAAACATTACTTTGTATGACAAACGCCTCTCTACGATTCAATCTTACATAATAGGAAAATGGGACTTAAAATTTGAACAAGGCGGCATAGTGTATTTGACTTATCCGCAAACCAATTTCATCTGGACTTTCACTTCTAATAACAGAGTAACCGAATCTTATCATGATACAATTGTGGTGGATACATCAATAACGTAGGTGAGAGAATAAAGGACTGTTTATCGGACCTAACGATTCAACTTATATAATGACCTTTTTTGATAAAGAGCAAGTTCCGTGGGGCTATGTTGTAGATGGTATTTTTAATGACACATTGGTGATTCACGATAACGCTTACGATGGCATGTATTATTACTTTGCAAAAGTAAAATAAATTCAAAAATATAGTCATATGAAACTTACATAGAAGAATTTTATTCAACAGCCTCTTTAAATCGCTTTATAGCTTTTCTGTTCCATTTTATTGAAGCAATCATGATACTTATCTGATAAAGAGCCTTTTCACTTCTTCATGTGTTACAAAATCTCCTGCTTCTATTTCCGCATCTGCTTCTTCTAATTCCTGGTTATATTCCTCAAGCGTTACCGGTTTAAATTGTGGATTACGACTCACAGTAAAAGTTTTAGTCATATTAAGAACGCTTTACTGTTCTGCATCATTCAATTGAAAAAAATATTGCAGCAACTCATTCTTTACAGAAGTACTTTCCATAATTAATTATTTGATTCAAAATTAATACTAATTCAATTATTCATGCATTTCCAATAAATAATGTTATCCCTGTCAAATACTATTAACCTCCCATTGAAGTTGTTTTATAAAAATATTTATAGTCACATTTTATTAAAATTAAAAGCCTGCGGTTCAATTATGCCAGGTGATATTGAGCTTTTCATTTAAATCTGGTATTTATTTTCTTAAAATAGAATCAAACACAAAAATGGAGGTAATTAAAATTAGTAACAGAACAGAACAGAATAGAATATATTATCAATAAGATTAGGTGAATTATTTGAGCAGGTACTTTTAGTTCAAATTATAGAATGAATGCATGCATCTTGATTAATAGGAGTATCGTCTATACTAAAGAATACTGGAAATACATAATTATCTTTTAAAAATGTGTCTTTTAAGAAATATCAATCTAACTCGATAAATTATATTTATATCAATTTTAATTGAATAAATGCTTTTTTTATTTTATTGTATAAATAGTAGTGAACAAAAAAGTAATTTTTAGAATAGTTTAAAAAATAAGGCATACGTTGTTTTCCGCTTAATTTGAAGTTTTTCAAATGATCATTACGTTTTTTCATTTGATGGATTAGTGTTTTCTGATTACCATTTCCATTCGTCATATCTATATACATAATTTTAGTTGTCCTTATTCTATATAAAATAGGTGCTATTGTTAGAAAAAATATTTTATAAAAAAAAAGTCTAAACTTTCTTGCAAATAAAATAAAGGCTTTGTATATTTAGGTGACAGTATACCATCTTATACTGTTTCAATATTCTTTCCCCCCACTTTATACATCCGATATTCTGCTATTTGTTAATGTAACTTTCTTGATTCTACATATGCAAAATATCTGTAACTTATTTTTACGACCATCTTTATCCCGCTTTTTAAAATTTTGTTCTGCCTTATTTTTTTTAGCGGCCTTTTTTACGCCGGTTTCAGCTCAAACCAGCTTACCTTATTTATCATTCTCACCCACAACCCTTTCTTTTTCGGTTATAAAGGAGGGCAGCACAGTAAATCAATCTTCTACTCTTGGGGTGTCGGATGCAGGCACGCCTGCTGTTACCCTGACTAAATCAGCTAACAGTGACTGGCTGCTGTTACCATCGGCTGCTTTGGGGTCATTATCCTTTGGTATAAATTCTTCCGGTCTGGAGACGGGAACTTATACTTCAACAGTTACTGCTTCTGCAACCGGATATACAGATGCAACCTTGCAAATTACACTAAGAGTCACTGCGCCGGCTGCATTTTCATTCTCACCCACAACCCTTTCTTTTTCGGTTATAAAGGAAGGCAGTACAGCAAATCAATCTTCTATTCTTGGGGTGTCGGATGGCGGAACGCCTGCTGTTGCCCTGACTAAGTCCGCGAACAGTGACTGGCTGCTTTTACCATCGGCTGCTTTGGGATCATTATCTTTCGGCATAAATTCTTCGGGACTGGAGACGGGAACTTATACTTCAACCGTTACTGCTTCTGCAACCGGATATACAGACGCAACCGTGCATATTACACTTACAGTCACTGCGCCTGCTGCATTATCATTCTCACCCACAGCCCTTTCTTTTTCGGTTATAAAGGAAGGCAGTACAGCAAATCAATCTTCTATTCTTGGGGTGTCGGATGGCGGAACGCCTGCTGTTGCCCTGACTAAGTCCGCGAACAGTGACTGGCTGCTATTACCTTCGGCTGCTTTGGGTTCATTATCTTTTGGCATAAATTCTTCCGGATTGGCTCCAGGAACTTATTCTGCTACGGTCACTGCTTCAGCCACCGGGTATGTAAGCGCAACCCTGCAGATAAGCCTTACTGTTACCGTTCCTAAAGCATTGTCTTTTTCACCTGCGAGCCTTTCCTATTCACTTGTTCAGAATGGCACAACTTCAAATAAATCATCAACACTTTCAGCCAATTCAGGAACTCCGACCGTTACCCTGTCTAAATCTGCAAGTTGGGTCGTGTTGCCTTCATCTGCTCTGGGGTCGTTATCTTTTGGCATAAATTCTTCCGGATTGCCTCCCGGAACTTATTCTGCTACGGTCACTGCTTCAGCTACCGGGTACGTAACCGCAACCCTGCAGATAAGCCTTACTGTTACCGTTCCTAAAGCATTATCTTTTTCACCTTCAAGCCTTTCTTATTCTGTTGTTCAGAATGGTACCACTGCTAATAAATCATCAACACTTTCAGCTAATTCAGGAACACCTGCTGTTACCCTGTCCAAATCTGCAAGCTGGGTCGTATTGCCTTCATCTGATCTGGGGTCGTTATCTTTTGGCATAAATTCTTCCGGATTGGCTCCCGGAACTTATTCTGCTACGGTGACCGCTTCAGCTACCGGGTACGTAAGCGCAACCCTGCAGATAAGCCTTACTGTTACCGTTCCTAAAGCATTATCTTTTTCACCTTCGAGCCTTTCTTATTCTGTTGTTCAAAATAGTACTACGGCAAATAAATCATCAACACTTTCAGCCAATTCGGGAACCCCGGCTGTTACCCTGTCTAAATCTGCAAGCTGGGTTGTGTTGCCTTCATCTGCTCTTGGGTCGTTGTCTTTTGGTATAAATTCTTCAGGACTTGCTCCCGGAACTTATTCTGCTACGGTGACCGCTTCAGCAACCGGATATGCAAGTGCCATTTGTAAAGTTGCTCTTACTGTTACGTCAAACTCTGCTATCGCTTTAAATATTAAAGTAAATTTTCAGGATTCGGCAACAGTACCTCCGTCAGGTTGGATCAAAGATTTTGGTCAAGCTTACAGTCTGCGAACTTCTTCTTATCAAGGCAGCGGAAATTCTTATGGGTGGATAAAAATGTTAGATAAAACTCCTCTCGATCTCACTAAAAATGGTCGAAAAAGAAATTCACCTGCAGATGTTTTGCTGGCTACTTTAATGCACATGCAGGGAAACGATTTGCCTACAACATTTAGCGGCACCCGTATTGAAGGTATCTGGCAGGCCAGAATTGCTAATGGAAAATATGATGTCACCGTTTCAGTGGGTGATGATACTCAAACTGATAGCAAACATACTATAAATGTAGAGGGTGTGAATGCGATATTGGGCTTTGTACCTACCTCAGCAGAAAAATTTAAATCTGCAACCGTTACTGTTTCGGTGTCTGATGGTTATTTGACTATCGATGCCATCGGAGGTACCAATACCAAAATAAATTCAGTCACTATTCAGCCGGCTAAACCTATGGTAGTGTCAGTCAATCCTCCAAATGGTGCTGTAAATGTCAGTGAGCATACATCCATATCTACAAATCTTTTAAAATTGCCAAATGGTGGAATTAATAACAGTACTATTACCTCTTCCTCTGTATATCTGACTGAGAATATCACGGGTGCCTTAGTACCTTCAAATGCTAATGGTACGGGTGGAGGAGACGCCATTACACTAGTTCCCGCTTCTTCTTTAAAATTAAATACTGTCTATAAATTTCATATCACCTCCGCGGTAAGAGATTTATCGGGAGCTTCCTTTATCCCTTATTCCAGCACATTCACTACAAAGTCAACCGCTACCACTACTAATAACACAATTAAATTTGATAAAATTAGTCTGCCAACTGCGACAGGAAGACATTCCAGTCTTACAATAGGGCCAGATGGTAAATTATATGCATTATGTATTGACGGAATAATTAAAAGATTTACAATAAATGCTGACGGCACATTAGGAACTCCTCAATTATTGTATTCTTTACAAGATGCAACTGGTACACGAAAGCAAAGGCTGGCTATAGGTTTTGCTTTTGACCCTTCAGCCACTGCTACCAACCTTATTGCCTGGGTTACGCATAGCTCTTACGTATTTTTAAGTGGTCCTGACTGGGACGGTAAACTTACTAAACTCAGTGGCAGCAGCCTGCAAAATGTGCAGGATGTATTAATTAATTTACCCAGGTCAGCCAAAGATCATGTCACTAACAGTATAGCTTTTGGTCCTGATGGAGCTTTATATTTTACTCAAGGCAGCACTTCGGCAATGGGAAGAGCTGACCAGACCTGGGGCAACAGAAATGAACATCTGTTATCAGCGGCGGTTCTACGGTTAGATGTTTCAAAACTTGGTACACTTCCTCTAAATGTAAAAACATCTGAGGGTGGCGGTACTTATAATCCTTATGCGACCAATGCACCATTAACTATCTATGCATCGGGCACCCGCAATGCCTATGACCTCGTCTGGCATAGTAACGGAAGTCTTTATGTGCCTACCAATGGATCTGCCGGAGGTGGAAATACTCCGGCATCTGTAACTGGTACCTTAAGGCCAAATGGTTCAACTTATAGCGGCCCTGCGATTCCTGCATTAACCAATGTGCAGCAAACCCAGAAAGATTTTCTTTTTAGAGTAGTAAAAGGAGGATATTATGGTCATCCCAATTCAATGAGAGGAGAGTATGTACTGAACGGCGGAAACCCGACATCCGGAACAGACAAGGCTGAAGTAACTCCTTATCCTGTAGGTACTGCCCCTGATGCTAACTGGCGTGGTTATGCTTTTGATAAATAATGTCTCTCCAAATGGAGCTATTGAGTATAAGAGTTCTGTGTTCAACGGAGCCTTAAAGGGTAAGCTGCTGGTGGTAAGATACAGCCAGTATGATGATATCATCACTCTCACTCCCGGTACAACAAAAGATATTACAAGTTCTATTGAAGGAGCATCAATTACCGGTTTTTCTGGTTTTATTGATCCTCTCGATCTTACTGAAAATGTAAAAAACGGTAATATTTATGTTTCTGAATATGGAGGTGATGGCAAAATAACTCTTCTTAAGCCAAATACCAGCACTACGGTTACTGCACAGAAAATAGACAAAGCGGAAACTGTTTCTGCTAATAATTCGCCTAAACAATTTCCGGCTTGTGATGATACTGCAGCAGTTACATCTCAAACAGCAAAAGATGCACTTAACGCAAATGCGGATAATTCTGAAAAACCAAGAGTCAATCCAAACCCGATACAAAAAAGATTCAATATAGAATTTCCTAAAAAATATGAAGGAGATTTTACTATACAAATTATAGATCCGTTAGGTAAAATATATGAGATAGGTAAAAAGAGATTAAAAGCGGGTGGGTCTGCTATATCATTTGATATTTCAAGCTTTTCATTTAAATCCGGTATTTATTTCCTAAAAATAGAATCTGATACAAAGACGGAAGTGAACAAAATAGTAATACAATAAATGAATATAAATTTCTTCATTTTTGTTTGAATACAAGGACTTGAAGTTCTCCTTTAAAACCGACAATATTAGAGACGGAATTAGGAGGTAGTTTTTAAAAGCCAAGGTTGTTGCGGCAACTTTGGCTTTTAAAATTCTCACTCAAACGTACTATAGAAATAAGGAGTTTTGGCCTCAAATTCTGCACTGCATGTGTCTACCATTTTATATACCCGTGAAATTCCCAACGCCTTTCTTTTTTCGTACACCTGGTCTTCGGTGCAGTTTCTTATTATTCTTGATATCTGTTCATCACCAAAACCATTTTTCTTTGCCTCTTTTAATAATTCTGCCGGTAAGGTGTCTAAAGTATATTTTAAAAGTTCTTTTTCAATCTCACAGATTTTTTGTATTTGATATAAAAACCATCTGTCAATACCTGTTACCTGTGAAATTGTTTTTACGGTAACTCCTTCCATCAGTGCATCTTTAATTCTGAAAATTCTGTCCCACTTCGGCGTTTTTATATATTCAATAATTTCAGCGCTTTTCATAAGGCTCTTACCATAATAGCCGAGACCAACTGCATCGTTTTCCAGGCTCTGACAAGCTTTTTGAAGCGCTTCGGTAAAGCTTCTGCCAATAGCCATCACTTCGCCAACGCTTTTCATTTGCAGGCCGAGTGTATCATTACCCCCTTTAAATTTATCAAAATTCCACCGGGGCACTTTTACAATTACATAATCAAGAGCAGGTTCAAAATAAGCTGACGTTGTTTGTGTGATCTGATTTTTTAATTCATCTAAATTATATCCGATAGCCAGCTTTGCGGCAACTTTAGCAATCGGGTAGCCTGTAGCTTTAGAAGCCAGGGCTGACGAACGGCTTACACGGGGATTAATTTCGACCGCAATCAGTTCTTCAGTATCAGGATTTAATGCAAATTGAACATTGCATCCTCCTGCAAAATTGCCGAGACTGCGCATCATTAAAATTGCTTTGTTACGCATTTCCTGAAAAGCAGTATCACTTAAAGTCATAGCCGGAGCTACAGTTATACTGTCACCGGTATGAATACCCATTGGATCAACATTCTCAACTGTACATATTATTACCACATTATCTGCCATGTCACGCAGCAATTCCAGTTCAAATTCCTTCCAGCCGAGCACTGCTTTCTCTACCAGCACCTCGTGAATTGGCGAAGCAGTCAGGCCCCTGTCAAGAGCTTCGTCAAGATCATCTTTGCTATGTACAAATCCGCCTCCGGTTCCTCCAAGGGTAAACGATGGGCGTATAACAAGCGGGAATCCGATCTGTTGTGCAAATTCCTTTCCTTCAAGATAGCTATTGGCAACTTTGCTTGGTGCAACCGGCATCCCGATTTTTACCATTAATTGCCTGAACTTCCCGCGGTCTTCAGCAGTATCTATTGCCGCCACATCTACACCAATCATTCTTACATCATACTTTTGCCATACACCTAATTCATCAGCCTCTTTACAAAGGTTTAGTGCAGTTTGTCCTCCCACAGTAGGCAAAACTGCATCTATCTGATTTTCTTCAAGTATCTGTTCAATACTCTCGACTGTTAATGGCAGTAAATATACTTTATCCGCCATCATTGGGTCTGTCATTATAGTTGCAGGATTACTGTTAATCAAAATAACCTTAATCCCTTCTTCACGCAAACTTCGGGCAGCCTGAGAGCCGGAATAATCAAATTCGCACGCCTGCCCAATTACTATCGGACCTGAACCGACTATTAAAACTGAATGTATCGAATTATCCTTTGGCATAAAAAAACAAAACCTTTTTTTGACAGTGAAGAATGGTAATTTTGTTGCGTCACAGAAAGGTCTGACAAAGTCAAAAAAACTTTCTGTATGAGACAAATTCCGCAAATGTAAGTCCTGCAATCATAATGATTGAACAAATTTTAAAAGTTTTTTAAGGGACAACCAGGAAATCTTTATTTAAAATAGCATAATACTATTAATATTATTATGAATCTTTCAAAAAATAATGGGACAAGCCGTATGATGATGAGAGTTATTTCCCGGACTAAATAATATCGTATAATTAACGGGCTATCAATTCGCCATTTGTAAAAACAGGAAGCACATTGGCAACATCAAAAGAAACGCAATATTCCAGGTCTTTTTGCAATCCATAAGTTGCAAGCCGGTGCCAGTGGGTAGTATGTTGAATAAATTCATATAAGTTATTCTGATGCCGCCTGAACATTTCATTTGCCATTAAACTTGAATCATCGTGAATAATAAAATGTTCCTTTACTCTGTTAATAACAGCTCCTGCAAATAAAGTATCTTCAAGATTAAATCTGTCTTTCCACCCGGAACACCCTAATATTACGTTTTTGTCTTGTTTAATTAAATAGTTACAAACTGCACTTAAATTAGCAAAGGAACCAGTAACTACTTCAGCACAGCCTTTTGCAAAGGCCATATGCAGAAGCTTTGTACCATTAGTGGTAGTTAAGACAAGTGTTTTGTTTTCAATAAATTCCCTTGGATATTCTGTCGGGGAATTTCCGTATTGTAATCCTTCAATTACCTTTCCCTCACGTTCCCCCGCTGTAATTGAGCCAATAATTTCGTTGCCTAATCTTTTGCATTCTTCAACTTCGGCCACAGGTATAACCCGTGCCGCACCATTATATAATGCAGCAGCAATTGTAGTAGTAGCCCGAAACACATCTACTATTACAACTACAGTGTTATGTAAATCAAATAAATGAAGGAGTGCAGGTGAAAGTGAAGTGAAGAGCGAAGGCTTTTTATTCATGGGCGTAAAGATAAAAGCAGAAATGTTCGCTTAATATTATATGCACTTCTAAATGGTATTAAAAAAGGTAACAGGTATTGTAATAAAATAGAATTTTAATTTTTCAATTTACAGTGGCGGTTTTAATTAAGAAATGCCACTGCTGATTAAAACAGTGGCATTTTTAAATAATTAAAATTTATTTCCGGGAAAACACCAGCAGTTCGCTGGCCTGCACTTCGGTTATGAATTTTTTGTTGCCATCCTTATCTGTATAGCTTCTGTTAACAAGTTTACCGTCAATCAAAACTTCCATACCCTTACTAAAAATTTTTTCAGCTATTTCCGCTGTTTTCCCCCATGCAATTACATTATGCCATTGGGTCTCGGTTACCTTTTCTCCCTTTGCATTTGTGTAACTTTCATTGGTTGCAATATTAATGCGCGCAAGTTTTTTACCGCCGTCCAATGTTTTGATTTCCGGATTTGAACCTAAGTGCCCGATCAGTTGTACTTTGTTCTTCATTGTTTTTAATTTGTATTATTTAAAAAAGTTTTTTAATTACTGAAATTGTTGATTACAGTAACAGTACAAAGATGATGTGCTGCAAAAGTTATAGATGACATTTACCGCTTATATCCATATACACTTGTTTTAAACGTTTGTAATTGGATAAGAAGAAAAATTATATTTGTATTTAAACAATACAAAGTGTTATGTCTGATACAGATAAGAAGTGTCTTGAATGTAACAAACCATTAAAGGGTCGTATCGATAAGAAGTTTTGCGACGACCTTTGCCGTAACAGTTACAACAATAAATTAAACAGCGACTCGAACGCCTATGTTAGAAATATAAATAATATACTTAGGCGCAACAGGAGAGTTTTGGAAGAAGCACTTCCGGGTTTAGATGAAATGGCCAAGATCACAAAGGGAAAAATGTTGGAAAAAGGATTCCAGTTCAAATATTTTACCCATACTTACACAAACAAAAAAGGTAACGTATATTATTTCTGCTATGAATATGGTTACTTATTACTCGAAGGTGATTGGATGCTGGTTGTAAAAAGAAAGGAAGCAGGAGTATAAGTAATACTATCAGTAAAACAACTTTACCTTAGGTCATCAATTTATAATTATCCAATGTCTTATTTGTCAGCAGAAAAAAAATGCATTAATTAATGCAAGCTTCGAAATTGTAAGATCGTATCTCTATCGTGTGAATTAATAATACCCTCCTGTTGGGCGACCTCAAGAATAACATTTAGATTACAAATACTTTCATGTTTTATATTCTTACTTGCATATGAATCTTCGGCTGTTTTGAAGCCATAAGTCATTATACTTAAAAGACAAACAACTTCTAATCCGGCATCCTGAAGTGCTTTTATAGCTTTCAAACTGCTGCTTCCGGTAGAAATGTTATCCTCTATCAATACTACTCTGTCACCTTCCTGATATTCCCCTTCTATTAATTTCATAAGGCCATGCTGCTTTCTTTCTTCTCTTACATAAATAAAGGGCAACTTTAATCTATCTGCAGCTAAAATACCATAGGCAATGCCACCTGTAGCTACCGCAGCAATAATATCAGTTTTATTAAGATACTTATTACTGATAATATCAGTAAACGCATTTATTACAGCATCTCTTACTTCTACTTTAGAATTTATTATTCTATTATCGCAATAAATTGGGGACCTTATTCCTGAAGCCCATATAAAGCCTTCACTGACGTTGAATTTAACAGCCCCAATTTTCAATAAAAATTTCGCAATTTGCTTAGAAACATCTTGCATTGTGACACTCATATTATTTGCGGTAATGAAGGGTTAAGGAAAACAAATGTATTAAGTTTTACTATATAACGAATCTGCCTTAATATTTTTATATGAAAAAAAATATTTATTCACCTGGTAATAACTGTAGAAAAAGCTATTATTGTCATCTGATAACGTTTGCCTTATTAATATTTATTCTACCTCCACACAGCTAAATAAAATAACAGCATCAATAAAGTCGCGCTATAGATTTAATTATTTTTTATTTTTTAAGGCACCGATTCAAGTAAAACAAACTATGCTAATTTAAAAATAGACTCTATAAAAAGGAATAAAATAAACCTAATTGTTTCCAAAAGTAAAAATATTCAACATTTTTTATTATTTGCAACTTTGTTGCAAACCTTTACCTTTGCCTTCCTTTGAATAAAAACTTCAAAATACATTGGGACGCTTTAGGCATTGCAGCTTCGCTGGCTTGTGCTATTCACTGTGCATTATTACCATTGGTTTTTACCAGTCTTCCTGTATTTGGTATTAACGTAATTGAAAATAAGGTTTTCGAAATTATCATGGTTATTTTGGCTTTTGCAATAGGTATTTACTCACTGTACCACGGATGGAAAAAGCACCATCACAACTTGATCCCAATCATTGTATTTTTAATAGGCTTTATATTTCTGGCATTAAAATTATTTTTTGTGCAATATGAAAACTGGTTACTTGTTCCGGCAGTAACAGGAATAGTTTCAGCACATATGATAAATTTTCGCGCCTGCAAAATTCATGATCACGCGCATACAGATGATTGTAATCATTAAGTAACAATATATGTTAAGCAGATTTTTAACTAAGGTTTTAGTGACAACTATCGCTTCCTTTTTTGCCGCTTACTTACTTTCAGGAGTTCATATTGATGGTATTCAAACTGCTGTTATTCTTTCAATTGTGTTAGCCTTCCTTAATAACTTCGTCAAACCTGTTCTTATTTTTCTTACACTTCCCATTACTATTCTTACATTCGGGTTATTTCTTATTGTTATAAATATACTTATCATAAAATGGGCTGCTAACCTGGTTCCGGGATTCCAGGTTAACGGATGGTGGTCTGCTCTGTTATTTAGTATATTAGTTTCAATTGTAACATCTGTAATCGAAGGTCTGCTTCCTTATAATAGTAAATAGTAAAGCCAATGTAATGCACTTTGAGCGTAAATATAGCGATGATCAACAGCTCAGGCGATTATATAAAAACCTGTTGCTTTCCAGGCTTATTGAAGAAAAAATGTTGTTGCTGTTAAGGCAAGGCAAAATCAGCAAATGGTTTAGCGGTATAGGGCAGGAGGCTATTTCTGTTGGCGCAACTTTTGCGATGCAGGCAGATGAATGGATAATGCCATTGCACAGAAACCTTGGTGTTTTTACTTCACGAAATATACCCTTACACAAATTATTTATGCAGTGGCAGGGCAACAAAAATGGTTACAGCAAAGGAAGAGAAAGAAGCTTTCATTTCGGGACTAAAGAACATTCTATATGCGGCATGATCTCTCATTTAGGTCCGCAGCTTGCAATAGCAGATGGAGTTTCCTTAGCATATAAATTACGAAAAGAAGATAAAGTTTCACTTGCATTTACAGGAGAAGGCGGCACAAGTGAAGGTGACTTTCATGAAGCATTAAACGTAGCGGCTGTATGGGATTTGCCCGTGATTTTTATCATAGAAAACAACGGTTACGGGCTCAGTACCCCAGTTAGTGAACAATACCGATGCAATAAACTAATTGATAAAGCCAGGGGTTATGGAATGGAGAGTGTAAGAATAGATGGAAATAACGTTTTGGAAGTATTCGATACTATCAATGGTATAAGGGAATATTGCATTAAAAATCAAAAACCTTACCTGGTAGAATGTATGACTTTCAGAATGAGAGGCCATGAAGAAGCAAGCGGAACAAAGTATGTACCTAAGGAACTCTTTGAAGAATGGTTGGAAAAAGATCCATTAAAGAAATATGAGGAATATTTGCTTGGACAGAATGTACTGCCACAAAATAATATAGAAGAAATAAAAGAGGAATTAAAAGAGTATATAGAAGCAGAGTTAAAAATTGCATTTATCGCACCTCCAATTGTTCCTGAAACATCAGAGGAGTTGGATGACGTATATGCACTTTATACAAAAGCCCGGCCTAAAGAATCTCAAAATAATGAAATTGTAAAATTAGAAATTAGCGCCCCTTCTGCTGTTTCACGTGATATCCGTTTTGTTGATGCAATTAAAGAAGGTTTGCAACAAAGTATGAGGAAGCACTTTGATCTGATATTAATGGGCCAGGATATTGCAGAGTACGGGGGAGCCTTTAAAGTAACCGAAGGCTTTGTAAATGAATTTGGAAAGGATAGAGTGCGTAATACACCTCTCTGTGAAAGTGCAATTGTCGGTACAGCTTTAGGGCTAAGCCTCGAAGGTTTTAAAAGTGTAATGGAAATGCAGTTTGCAGATTTTGTTTCTGCAGGGTTTAACCAAGTAGTTAACAACCTTGCAAAAATTCATTACCGGTGGGGGCAAAATGCAGACGTTGTTATTCGTATGCCAACAGGCGGTGGAGTAGGTGCAGGTCCTTTTCATAGTCAAAGCAACGAAGCATGGTTTGTGCATACACCTGGCCTGAAAGTAGTTTATCCTTCAACTCCGGCTGATGCTAAAGGTTTGTTGATTGCTGCCATTAACGATCCTAATCCGGTTATGTATTTTGAGCATAAGGCATTATACCGAAGTATAAGCGGAGACGTAGCAGAAGAATATTTTGAAATTGAAATAGGCAAAGCAAGGCAAGTGCAACAAGGCAATGATATTTCTATCATTACTTACGGCCTTGGCGTTTATTGGGCTCTTACCTACGCTGCACAAAACTCTGAAATTTCTTATGACATTCTTGACCTCAGAACTTTACTGCCTCTTGATTATGACGCTATAAAAACTTCTGTAAGTCGAACAGGTAAAGTGCTAATATTGCATGAAGATACTTTGACGGGTGGTATTGGCGGAGAAATAAGTGCATGGATCAGCGAGCATTGCTTTGAGATGCTGGACGCTCCAATAGTTCGTTGTGCATCCTTAGACACTCCTATTCCCTTTAATACAAATCTCGAAAAAAATTTTATGGCCAACAGCCGCTTACATGATTCAATCCAAAAGCTTTTGAATTATTAATGTTTTGTTTTGAAAAGTATTTATATGTTTACTTATGAAATAGCAAAAATCATCAAGAAGTGGACAAGGAAGAGATTTCTGCGATTTAAGTACCAAAACTTTTTAATTGTTCATCATTGCCTGAAAAAGTTGCTTTTACCTTAATGCTGCAATTTGAAAATATCTAAAAATATTACAATAGTTTTTTAGCGCTGGAAATTCCTTCTTTGTCGATTAATGAAGGACTATGGTGGATGCAGGGAGAAAACGGGTCGGGTAAAACTACCTTTCTTAAAATAATCACCGGCATTATTCAAAGCCAGATGTTCTTATCTATTGTAATGCTGATCTGGTTTTTATATAATCTTAAATGTTTAGATTATACGCTTAAACAACTTAATCATCCCCGGCAATCTTTTTTGTTTTGCTTCAATAATCTATCTGCTAAAAAAACTTACCTGTACATGCTCTATGTGCAAGTCTTTCTCTATGCTCCTGTATTAATCTATTCGGCAATTATGGTTTAGGTTGCAGTAAATTAACAACAATATTGGTGTGCAACTGAGATTATTTTTTTCAATATGATTATTGCAGCAGCAACTGCTTTTATCTATTTTACTGCTATACAAAAACAGAATTTTTTTAGTTATAAGATTACTTTACCTCAGGTAAAAATAAACTTTCCAAAGCCACTTTTTTTTATACCGTTATATTTTTTATGGAACGATCGCAAGCAAATGCTGTTGGTTACCAAGCTTTTTTTCCTGTTGCTGCTGTATGGTTTCATTAAGCTGTACGAGCCGGAGCGTTATGACATCCGGCCATTACAACTTTGCCTGTTGCTTACGGCAGCTTCTCACAGCAGTATTATATTTCAGATCAGAGTGTTTGAAGAAGAATATCTCGCATTCAGCAGAAACTTACCTTTAAATACGATTGCCCGGTTTATAAAACTAATATTTATGTATTTATGCCTGCTTTTGCCTGAATTCATTTTTTTATTTAAAGGTTATTAGATGCATTTTTTCCTCGCAGACTATCCGCAATTAGTATTGCTGGTTGTTGCATTATTATCTATGTTTCATGTTGTGCTTCTGTTAGAAGACGCAGAAATGGAGCAACTAATGCGTATTGTTTTTGGAATAATGGCAGCTTGCTTTTTTGTCATTTTTTTCAATCCTGGTCTAATGTTTCCTTGTGTGATTCTGCTTTTGTCATTTGCATTGTTCAATGCTTATTATTATAGTTTCGAAAAAAGGCATAAGTAAGGGTTTAATGAATTTTTTATGTCATAATAATTTGTTCTTTGTTGAGATAAAAAGTATGCAGAACTTTGATGCATGAGAATTAAAAGTCTTCAACTAAAAAACTTCAAGAGATTTACAGACTTGACTTTGCAGGATATTCCGAAAAATGCTAAACTTGTTCTGTTAATTGGAAGTAATGGTAGTGGGAAGAGCAGTGTTTTTGATGCATTTGAAGTATTAAATAGACATCGACAAAGTAACTTTTCTGATAACGATATTTATTATTCTAAAAAAAATCAAAATTTCCAAATTGTTGCTGATTTTGGTGATGGGTTCATAGCTGATACTAATGTTAAAATCCATCGTAATGCTACCGAAATAAAAATACCTCTTCAAAGTTACTATGGAAGAACAAGCTTTCGACAAATTCCGCAATTGACAAGAAAACAATTAGGAACAGATTTCAATATTCGTTCGGATAGTGATAAGCCTTATTATTTTATTAACCGAGATGAACGATTTGAAAATGATTTAGAACATATATTTGGTAAACTCTTAAAAGAATTTTTTCAAACTGATACTGACAAATCAGAAATAAAGGATAAAGTAATAAATCCCATTAATAATGCTTTTGAAAGAATTTTCGGTGATCAAAATGGAACAAAACTTAAACTTATTTCATTAATTCCACCATTAGAAGGTAATGTGGCCCAAATCATTTTTCAAAAAGGAAATTCTAACTTTCATTATAATTATTTAAGTGCGGGGGAAAAAGAAGTATTTAACATTTTAATAAATCTTGTAGCAAGGGTAGAATATTATGTCGACACAATTTACTTCTTTGATGAAATAGACCTTCATCTAAATACAAAGCTTCAATATAACTTTCTTAAAGAAATAGTTGAAAATTGGATTCCACCTAATTGTCTGTTCTGGACTGCTTCCCATTCTTTAGGCTTTATTCAATATGCTAAAGAAAGTAAGGATGCAGCAATTTTTGACTTTGATGACTACGACTTCGATTATCCAAAAGTTCTTTCGCCAGAACCAAAGGATAATGCAGATATTTATGAGATAGCTGTAAACAAAGAAATTTTACCTTTTTTGTTTAAAGATTATAAAATTTATTTTGTTGAAAATAAAGATCGAATAGTATACAGCGAACTAAATATTCCTAATACTTTATTTGTAAAGGAAAATGGTAAATCCGGTGTTTATTATAAAGTAAAAAATGGTGATTTTTCAGGTATAATTGATAGAGATTTTCTTTCCGATAATGATATTGAAGAAGTGGAGAAGCAATATGCAACTTTAAAAGTTCTGCATTATTATTCTATTGAAAACTATCTGTTTCATGCTGATAACTTGTTTGAGTATTATTTAATGGGCAAGGAGGACTTTGACAAAGAAAAATACATATCTGAGTTATTTATTGAAAAAAATAAAATCAGGGAAGAGGTTATTAGAAAGTTAGCTTTGATAAGAACTGGATATCCTTTTTTTAAAGAGCCAGAACACAATGGAAAAGCTAATCAAAAAAGATTTGGTAATTCTAATGAAAACTTTGAACAGGTTGCAGAAATAGAAAAATATTTAAACAGTGATCTTTTTGAGGAATACTATAAAGTCTTTCCTATGAAAGATTTCGGAACAACTATACAAGCACGTCAAAACCTGTCAAAAGTTGAATTAGCAAAAACAACATGGTTTAAAACACAGATTGAGAAGTTGATAAAATAATAGACAGTAAACGGATTTTTTCCTAATACAACCCAACGAAGTCTAATTCATTTACTTTTGCCACAGACATAAATCTAACAAATTACTATGAAATTACTTGAGGGGAAAGTTGCTATAGTTACAGGTGCCAGCCGTGGTATCGGCGAGGCAATTGCTTTGAAATTAGCAGAACAAGGTGCATCCATAGCCTTTACTTATATAAGCAGCGATGAAAAAGCAAAAGCCCTGGAAGATAAGCTGCAGGCATCAGGCGTAAAAGCCAAAGCTTATAAAAGTAATGCAGGAGTGTATGCAGAATGTGAGGCAATGGTAAATGATGCATTTAAAGAATTTGGAGCAGTAGATGTTTGTGTAAATAATGCAGGAATCAGTAAAGATAACCTCCTGCTGCGTATGACACCCGAACAATGGGACGATGTAATAACAACTAACCTGAAGAGCGTATTTAATATGACAAAACAGGTTATAAAGGCAATGATGAAGGCAAGAAAAGGCAGCATTATTAATATGAGTTCTATAATTGGTATGAGAGGCAACGCCGGGCAAAGCAGCTATGCAGCATCTAAGGCAGGCATAATAGGTTTTACAAAATCAATGGCTCACGAGTTGGGAAGCCGCAATATCCGTTGTAACGCAATAGCTCCCGGATTTGTTGAAACAGATATGACAGGCTACCTTAAAGACGGTGAAGCACCTAAATCATTTTTACAAAAAATTCCACTGGGACGTTTTGCAACCGCTGCTGAAATTGCTGATACTGCCCTTTATCTCGCAAGTGACATGAGCAGTTATGTAACAGGGCAGGTAATAAGTGTTTGTGGTGGATTAAATATTTGATTTGAACTATTTCTAAAATCGTGGCGTGTCTGATGAATTTTTTATTTACATACTCTAACCCGTTCAGATTGTTAAATGATATTTCAAATGATTGTTATAGAGCAGCCGCCTTTATCTTTGCCCACTTTCAATGATTAAGCTAAAAATCATATCTTTTTTTCTCAGCCTGTTGATAACAATACAAATGTTACCAATAGCTCAAATTGGCAGTATGCTTAGCCAAAACCAATGGACAGAAGAATTACCTCATAATGCTTCTGATGACACTGGTAAGGCTGGTGAATATGCAAATAATCATCCTTATTTACCCCCTGCAGGTTTTTCTGCAATTGCTTCTTTGTTTTCTGAAAATAAGGCACTTGCCTATATTCATTTGTCAGAACAGATTCCTTTTAATCATTCCACAGAGGTTGTACTTCCGCCTCCCGATTCGGTTATTTAAACAAGATTGCCTTGCCGGTTTTTTTTAACTGAATCATTTTATTGATAATATAAATACATTTCTCTGTATGAAAAATTATTTAAAGCATGCAGGCGCCGATATTCCGGCTTCTGTAGTTGTTTTTTTAGTGGCATTACCGCTATGTTTAGGTATTGCCCTGGGTTCTGGCGCACCGCTTTTCTCAGGTATTATTGCCGGTATGGTCGGCGGTATTGTAATAGGTACGCTTAGTGGCTCCCAATTAAGTGTTAGCGGACCTGCTGCCGGGTTAACTGTGATTGTTGCTTCTGCAATTATTAAACTTGAGGTGTATGAGGCATTTTTATTGGCAGTGGTATTAGCCGGTATAATACAGCTAATATTAGGATTTGTAAAGGCAGGGGTCATTGGAGATTACATTCCAAATTCTGTAATTAAAGGGATGCTTGCTGCTATAGGTTTAATTCTTATTTTAAAACAACTGCCCCATTTTGTGGGATATGATTCTGATTACTCCGGCGACGAAAGATTTTCGCAGAGTGATAATGAAAATACTTTTTCGGGCATTTTTCATTCATTAAATTATATTACCCCTGCTGCCATAATTATTGGTATTGTTTCGATATTAATATTAATGGTATGGGAAACTAAATTTTTTAAGTCAAAAAAAATATTAAAACTAATTCCCGGACCTTTAGTAGTGGTATTGACAAGTGTTTTTCTTAGTAAAGTTCTATCTGCCTCGTCGGGTTTGCAACTGGAACAAAAACATCTGGTATCTTTACCGGTAGCAGAAAACGCATCCATGTTTCTTTCATTCTTTACTTTTCCGGATTTTTCTTTTATTAAAAACCCTGAAGTCTGGATAACTGCACTAACCCTCGCTGTTGTTGCCAGTCTGGAAACATTACTTGGTATTGAAGCTGTTGACAAGCTTGATCCATTGAAAAGGGTTACGCCAACCAACCGCGAGTTAAAAGCGCAGGGAATAGGAAATATGGTTTCCGGATTAATAGGCGGTTTGCCCTTAACATCTGTAGTGGTGAGAAGCTCAGCAAACGTAATGTCGGGAGCCAAAACAAAAACCTCAGCAATTGCTCATGGCATATTGCTGCTTGTTTCAGTGCTTTTGATTCCTGGTATACTTAACTCAATTCCTTTATCAGCATTAGCAGCCATCCTTATTTTTACCGGTTATAAACTTGCTAAAGTTTCTTTGTTTAAAGAATTTTACAGCAAAGGATGGGATCAGTTTATTCCTTTTGTTGTTACGATACTGGCAATACTCTTTACAGACCTGCTAGTTGGAATTATAACCGGAATATTGGTTGGCTTATTCTTTATGGTTCGTGCCAATTTCAAATCTTCAGTACTTGTAGTAAATGATGAAAACAGGTATCTTGTACGTCTTCGCAAGGATGTTTCTTTTTTAAACAAGCCTATTATTAAGCAAAAGCTCGAAGAGGTACCGGCTAACTCGTTCATTATTATTGATGCAACAAGAGCTGATTTTATTGATAAAGATATAATTGAAGAAGTAAATAATTTTTTGAAACATGCACACTTAAAGAATATTAAGGTAGAAATTAAAAAAAGCATGTCTAAGACTATGCACTCACTATTCGATGAACCATTAAAACTTCAAATTGCATGACCTCATACGAAAAGTTATTGTTAGAAAATAAAGCATGGGCAAAAGAAAAAACAGACGATGATCCTCAGTTTTTTTCCCGGCTTGAGCATTTGCAAACACCAGAATTTTTATGGATAGGTTGCAGCGACAGCCGTGTTCCTGCTAATGAGATTACCGGTACACAACCAGGTGAAATTTTTGTACATAGAAACATTGCCAACCTCGTAGTAAACACTGATGTTAACATGCTTAGTGTATTGGATTATGCCGTAGAAGTTTTAAAAGTTAAGCATGTGATTGTTTGCGGTCATTACGGTTGCGGTGGTGTGAAAGCTGCTTTGACAAACAATGATTATAAGCAGGTATTAAACATGTGGCTGCGAAACATAAAAGACATTTACCGGCTTCACCGGAATGAAATGGAAAAATTTGGTGAAGGAGAAGAAAGAGTAAATAAGCTGATAGAACTCACAGTAAAAGAACAGGTAATGAATCTGGCTAAAACTTCAATAATACAAAAAGCGTGGAAGCAGGAGCAGCGGCCTCATTTACACGGCTGGGTTTACAGTCTTTCTGATGGTATCATTAACCCTGTTTTTGAAATGCAGGCAGGCACTCATATAGATCAGATATACGAATATGATTTATAATCACCTCTGACATTTCATCCCCGGCATAAAAAACCCCGATAGAATTTTCGGGGCTTTTTTTATATAAAATATATTTTCAGATTGTGCTCTTGCTTTTAAACTTCTGTATAAAATTCCTGGTATGCTCACTTAAGATTAATCGTCCGCTTATAGCTGCTCTTTCTCTAAGCAAGCCATCCCAGTCTTCTGTTCCTTTCCAAAAAACTTTTTTCAGCTCTTTCGTTGCTTCCGGATTATAATGAGACAACGTAAAAGAAAGCCTTTCGATAGACTCTTCCATACCTGCCGGTTCAGGATGCAATTCTGCATACAGGCCTTTTCTTTTTGCCCAATCCGCCGAACGCCACATGTTAGCATCTATAGTCAAATGGGTAAAAGAAGATAAACCAATTTTTCTTTGCACAGCAGGCCCTATTACAAATGGCCCAAAACCTGCAGCTAACTCGCTTAATTTAATGTCGGCGCCTTCCGTTGCAATAGCATAATCTGCCGCGGCTGCTAATCCTAAGCCTCCTCCAACACATTTTCCGTGTATTCTTGCAATAATAAACTGTGGCGCTTTACGCATTGCATTTATAACTTTGGCATATCCGCTAAAGAATACAGTACCTTCCTCTTCTGTTTTTATTGTTGCAAGCTCATCAATAGATGCCCCTGCACAAAATACTTTTTCTCCTCCAGACCGGAGAATAATAACCTTCGTTTCCGCATTAACACCTTCACTGTGGATAGTCCGGGCAATAGTTTCCAGAAGCATTGCCGGCAAAGAATTACTTTGAGGATGAAAAAATTCTATTGTGGTTATACCGTGTTCTTTCTCGGTCTTCACATATCCATCTTTAACTTCTGTAATCATACTTATTATTTTATAATTATTTTCAATTCTTTTTTTATTATGTTTGAGAGGTAATTCGTTAGTACGATTTATTATTTGCTATTATCCATCTATAATTTAAAATGCAAATTCGATTCCATTGCTATTTGTCCTTAGCAATTTAAATTCGCTCTGGCTTTTGTTAAATGTGCATATTCTTCCATCCTTTTCTCTTTTCGAATTAGTTTAAGAAAGAAGCAAAAGATATAGGACTAAATTAACCTTTTCAAACTAAAAAAGGCTGATGAACAAATCCTTAATTCACCAGGCCCTTTTCTAATAGTTGCTTAGCAATATCTGCGAAGTGAACGGGAACATATAATTCAATATCACCGAAAATAATATAAGCGCTGCTTTGTTTATTAATCAACATTACAGGCACACTGTTTTCTTCCAGCATTCCTTTTATAATACTGGCATGGGGGAAATTGCGGGTGATATATAAAAGATACCAGTTTTTCATCAGGCTAAATAATCGTTATCTTCGTTAGTAATAATTTCAGGCAATACTTTGTCACTTTTCCTTTTAATAAAATAGATAATGCCCATTCCTATTATAAGGCTTACCAATGCACTGTAAAAAGGAACAGAAATATCGTCGCTTGCAAGCCTTTTTAAAATGAGGCTGTGGTCTGCATAGTAAACAGACAAGACTGCAAAGGCATTGTTTAAAAAATGTATAGTAATAGTGTACCATAAATTGCGGGTGACATGATATACTGTGCCTAATAAAAGACCGAGTGTAAAAATGGGCAGCAGTTTAAAAAATGTGCCATGCAATAAACCGAAAACAGCAGAAGAAATTACAATAGCAAGCCAGGGTTTATTGCTTATACGCAACAGGACTTTTTGCAATGAACCTCTAAAAAACAATTCTTCACCGATTGCAGGCAGCAAGGCCATAATGAACAGGTTTATCAGCAGATCGCCAAAAGTTTTCATTTGCAGAAAAACTTTAAGAGCACGATTGTACATCGCTTCCATTTCTAAAAATGACTTTTGCAACGAACCAAATTTAGTATGCGCATTTATTTCTCCCAGCCATCCTATAAAAGGCTGGATACAGAATAATAAAACAACTGATGCAATAATTAATGCAGGAGCAATGATCTTTTGTACACCGATATAAGGCAAAGCTTTAGGAGAGGAATAATAACCAAAGAACAATGCAGGAAGTATAAATGAAATAACTGAACCTGCAAGTTGTGCCCATTTAAATTTGCTGATTATATCAGAAGAAACAACAGCATTTTTATCAAGCAGCACACTGCTAATGTCATTGAAAAAAAAGGATGAAATAGCATAATCCAACAAAAAGAAGCCCCCCGCCAGCGCCAAAAAAGCTAAGAACTGAATAGCAGGCGGCTGGTATTTTAAGTAAGTGTTCATAAATCCGGAAGAAATAAGAATGTAAATTTGTGTTTTTAAAAAGAGGCGCAAGATACAAGGATGTTACTCATCTACAACAGGCAGGCATTGAAGGTTGCGAGCTTCGAAAGGATTTAACACAGTATCATGATAACTATTGGCAATATACAATTACCAGGCTTTCCGCTTCTGCTGGCTCCTATGGAAGATGTAAGCGATCCGCCGTTTCGTGCAATATGCAAAGAAAATGGTGCGGACCTTATGTATACTGAGTTTATCAGCAGTGAAGGTTTGATTCGCGATGCGATTAAGAGCCGTAAGAAACTTGACGTCTTTGATTATGAAAAACCTATAGGAATACAAATTTTTGGAGGCGATGAAGATAGTCTTGCCATGGCGGCAAGAATTGTAGACGTCACCAATCCCGATTTACTTGATATAAATTTTGGATGTCCGGTAAAAAAGGTGGCTTGTAAAGGTGCAGGTGCCGGTGTTCTTAAAGATATTAACCTGATGGTTCGCCTTACCAATGCAGTTGTAAAATCAACCACACTTCCCGTAACAGTAAAAACACGGCTGGGCTGGGATGATAATACAAAAAATATAGAAGAAGTGGCCGAACGTCTGCAGGATGTTGGCATTAAAGCATTGGCTATACACGGACGTACCAGAAGCCAGATGTATAAAGGTGAAGCTGACTGGTCACTTATAGCTAAGGTAAAAAACAATCCCCGAATTTATATACCAATATTTGGAAATGGTGATATTGACAGTCCTCAAAAAACCGTAGAGTATAAAAACAGGTATGGTGTAGATGGTATCATGATCGGTCGTGGAGCAATAGGTTATCCATGGATTTTCAGAGAAATCCAGCATTATATGAAAACCGGAAAATTAATGCAGGCGCCAACTGTTGAAGAAAGAGTTGAGGTCAGCAAAAACCATTTACGTAAATCTGTGGAGTGGAAAGGACCTGTTGTTGGCATAAATGAAATGCGCCGACATTATTCAAACTATTTAAAGGGATTGCCGGGCATTAAAGAATTTCGTAACAGGCTAGTTGTTTTGAAAGAAATGGAAGAGGTGGAAGCTGTTTTGGATGAAGTGCAGCAATATTATGAAGGTTTTGAAGTTGAAAGAGCGCCGATACTGTTGGAGAATTATCATGAGCATTGTGCTCTCTAAGACAGAACCACGATTTTTTGGATTTTAGTGGATTAGGATGAAATTTAGAATCAGGATTTATAGGATAGCAGGCCGGCAATCAGATAAAAAAACTACCTTCAATCCAATTTTCTCTTAATCCAACTTTAATCATAAAAAACATGGTTCTTTTGTATTATGCAAACTATCTCAAATTATATATCTGTTGTTAAAGAAATTCAGTTCGGAAAGCCTGTTTTTAAAGGTACAAGGGTGCCTGTTCAAAGCCTGTTTTGGCATTTAGAGAAAAACATTTCCCTTAGTTCGTTTCTTGAAGATTTTCCAAGCGTTAGTAAGAAGCAGGCAGAAGCTGTAATAGAATGGAGTGCAAAACATTTTAAATTTCAGGAAATAATAAATGATGAAACTCGTATTGGATGAAAACTTGCCTGGTAAACTTAGATACAAGTTTATAGAAAAGGGGTCGGAAGCATATACACTAAAAGATATGCAGTAGCTGGGTAAGAAAAACGAGCAATTATTGCAGCTAATGCTTATAAATTACTTCACAACCTTTATTACAATCGATAATAATATTTCTTATCAACAAAATTTTAATAATTATCCAATACAGGTAGCAGTACTTATTGCAAAAGATAATACTTATGATACAATTATGAAATTTTTTTTATGACATTATAAAACACATTAAAGAAGGTTTTTCAGGTCCACGCCTTATAATCCATCCTGATTATGAATAATCGCCTCTTTTATTGTTGAATAATAACCAGCATCAAACACATTTCCAAACAGTATCTAAAAACCGTTTTTTAGAATCAGGAAAATGCTTCATTGGCATAAACCCGCTTTTCTTAGCTAATTCATCTGTTTGCTCTATGGTATATTTTTGCGCTATCTCCATAAATATCGGTTCTCCTTCAGCAAAATGAAAACCGTCACCTCCAATACTTACCCGTTGTTCTATACAACTTACAAGGAAACTTTTGCAGGCTCCTGTGGAAGGGTCGTATGTAGGAAAATGATAAAAATTTTCTATAATAAAATTACCTTTCAGTTCAACGTTTATTCTATGCAGCAGGTTAAGGTTAAAATCTCTGGTATAACCTGATTTGTCATTATATGCATCTAAGATTTTTATGGGATCTTTTTTCAAATCAAATCCAATCAAAACAAGATCCCCAGATACTAAATGCTGTCGCATCAATTCGCAAAATTCACCTGCTTTATTAAAAGGGACATTTCCTATATTGCCACCTAAAAACAGCACTACTTTTATTTTATCAGACAATGTTTTTGCTTTTTCAAGCATATTAAAATATTCACCATTCAATCCCCGCATTCTCAATGCCGGAAGCTTTTGCTGAAGTTTTGTGTGGAGGAGATTAATAATATTATCTGAAATGTCTATAGGGAAATAAGTAAACTTCACTTTCTTATCCAATAGGCCTTTTAGCAAATGAACGGATTTTGTTGCATCGCCTGCACCTAACTCAACTATGTCAAATTCTGAACTATGCTCCGTTAAAATTGAAATAAGTTCATCTGTCTGATCTGTAAGAATTTCCATTTCACATTTTGTAGGATAATACTCCGGGCATTCCATAATCTTTTGAAACAATGCATCACCCTTTGCATTATAAAAATACTTTGACTGAAGAAATTTATCTTTGGCTGATAATCCTTTCAGAACATCCTCTAAAAATTGGCTCATGTTGTTTATTGGGCTAACCGTATGCCGGTATACTGCCAGCGAAGGTGGGGATGAAAAAAGTTGCGGTAAGTTATACGGCTATGTCCGGGAGAAGTTACTTCAGACGCCCCTCGCAGCACTTTTTGATTGACCATAAATTTTCCGTTGTATTCACCAATTGCCCCAGGCGCTTTTTTAAAGCCGGGATAAGGCAAATAAGCGCTTTCTGTCCACTCCCAGCGAATGCCCCAATCAAACTTGTTTGCTGCTGCTTCCCATTCAAATTCTGTTGGTAAGCGCATTCCTTTCCATGCTGCAAAAGCTGCAGCTTCGTAAAAACTGATATGATTGAGTATGCATTCCCCCTCAACTGGCAGCAATCCCTGATAAGTATAATGGTTCCACTTGCCATCAATTAAATGCCAATACATTGGGGATTGAATATTATTGTTCTTTACCCAATCTAAACCTTCAGCATGCCACAGTTTAAAATCACTATACCCTCCCGCTTCAATAAACTCAATGAATTCTCCGTTTGTCACCAGGTTTCTTGCTATTTTAAATTCAGGCAGGTAAACTTTATGTCTTCCCAATTCATTATCAAAGCTAAAGCTGTTTCCGTTGAAACCTATTTCATAAATGCCTTCATCCATACCAATAAATGCTCCTGCAGATGTGTTTTGAATGGTTTTAAGAGCATCTTTTTTATAAGCAGGAAACAATGGATTATTACCCAGAATGTATTTTATATCAGTGAATAAAAGTTCCTGGTGCTGTTCTTCGTGGTTAAACCCCAACTCTAACAATTCTTCTATCTCTTTACTGCGGTCACATTCAATTAATTTTGCAATTGCTTCATCAACATACTTTCTATAACTGTAAACATTCATCACGGTTGGCCTGCTCAAGTTTCCCCTGTCTGTGCGTATAACCCTGGCGCCAATAGTTTCGTAATAACTATTGAATACATAGTTATAATCGGGGTTAAATTCCTGGTAACCCTTATAATGATTTTTTAAAATAAAAGTTTCAAAAAACCAGGTCGTATGACCAATGTGCCATTTAGGAGGACTAACATCTGCAACAGGCTGAACTACATAATCTTCTGTTTCGAGCGGTTCACAAATGTCTTCTGTTCTTTTTCGAACGGCTGTATATCTTTCTAAAAAAGTCATTCTTTTAATTGTTATCTATATACTTTTTTAACTGCGAAATAGTTTCAATTTTTAAATCGGCTGCCTGCGTTTTTCTCATCATCAGTGCATACGCATTATTAAAGCCTATAGGTTTTAACCATTTAATGTGATATTTTCTTATAAACTCTTTCTGCACAAATTGAAATACGCTCTCTTTGTTCCCGATTATGCCTTTTACAGTATTATTATCGGGCTGCAATACAACCAACAAACCCGTTCCGGTGTATTCAGGGTACAAGTCAATCTGGTTATTAGTTAATGCATCAAAACAAATTTTCGTACCACCCAACCCTGTTTTCGTTTCTACATTTAAATCTGTATTTCCTTTTAGTAAAATTGCATATACCTGCAGCAAAATATATTGTTCTCCAAAAATTTTAGACCCCATTCTTATTACACCTTTCTTACCGTTTCTTGGTTCTTTGTATAGCTTTTGCTCTATTAAAAAATCTTTGGCAACTTTTTCCGGTGATTGTTTCAGATAATCAACTTTGTAATTCAGCTCAGTCATTATCGAGTCGTTAATCCTTCCGGATAAAATATTTAGTGTAGGCTCCAGTTCAGGATACTTTTGTAAAACTTCCTGCCTAACAATGGGTGCAGCATAATATGGCGGAAATATGGTTTTATCATCATTAAGAACGACAAGACTGTAAGCCTTCAGTCTCCCATCCGTGCTGTAGCCGCTTATTACATCCAATTGTTTTTCGTAAGCAGCTTTGTACATAACCGCGTCACTGATAACAACTGTCCTCATCTTCAATCCGTATTTGTTCTTTAATCCAAGGTAACCATCGCTTCTGCCCATAAACTCCGGGGTAAAGCCGGCAAGCATTTTACTGCTGATGGCAGAAGGAAGCAGGTAAAAAGATGAAAGACCAATCAGTAGTAAAGGGATAATTATAAGAGCAGCCCGTGCTTTTTTAATATTAAGATGTTGGGCTTTTGCCAAAAGAAAATCGAAAATGATGGCAAGTAAAGCAGCAGGAATAGCACCTGCCAAAATCATATTGGTATTATTTAAGGCTATGCCGCCAAAGATAAATTCGCCCAGTCCTCCTGCAGCAATATACGCAGCAAGTGTTGCCACACCTACATTGATAACAGTGGCTGTTCTTATACCCGCCAGTATCACTGGCATTGCCAAGGGAAGCTCAACTTTAAAAAGAATTTGGGAACGTGTCATTCCCATTCCTTTTGCCGCATCCGTTACGGCTGCATTTACTCCAATGATACCTGTAAAAGTATTGCGTATGATTGGAAGAAATGCATATAGCATCAGTGCAACAATAGCAGGTTTGGCCCCGATACCCAACAAAGGAATCATAAAACCTAACAACGCAATACTCGGAATGGTTTGCAGTATTCCTGCAATGCCAAGTACAGTTCCGCTCCATTGCTTTTGCCTGCTTATCCATATCCCGGCAGGTATTCCTATAATTATTGAAAGAAACAAAGAAATAAAGGTTAGCCCGATATGAGCAAGCGTTTGCTCAAGCAATTTATCAGATTGCTGAAGCATAAAGGTCCAAAGGCTTTGTTGTTGTTCATTCATGCTTCAGCGAATTTTTGTATTGGGTATAAGCTCCCATTAAAGAAGTCATATCAATTTGCTTTTTATCATTATTATTAATTGAAACAAACCTTTTAAAACCGGGTTGTCCTGATGATATTGTTTCTAATACGTTCCATAAATTATTATCAGGGGAAAGTATTTTTTCATCTGTTCCATCAATAGCTTTTGGCAAAAGCACCCAGACATCTTTTATCAAAATACTTTCAAGCTCGAGCTGAAAATGTTGCTCTTTAATGAAAGAACTAACAAAATCATTGGCAGGATTAAATAATAATTCTGTTGCCTTTCCTATCTGCACAATTTTTCCTTTATCCATCAAACAGATACTGTCACCCAATTCAAAAGCTTCCTGCACATCATGAGTAACCATCAGTATTGTTTTTCTTTTCAGTTCATCAAGCGTACTAAATTCTTTTCTGATATCTGCCCGTGTCACAGGATCCAAAGCGCCCAAAGGCTCATCCATTAGTAATACCGGCGGGTAAGCGGCCAGTGCTCTTGCAAGCCCTACACGTTGTTGTTGTCCTCCGCTTAATTGTGCGGGATAAGCATCTGCCAATATTTCGGGCAATTGCAATTTCTCCAATAATTCCTTTGTCCTTCTATATATTTTGTCTTTGTTCCATTTTAAAAGGTCAGGAACGATAGCAATATTTTCCGCGACGGTATAATGCGGAAACAATCCGTGATGCTGCAAAACATACCCTATTCCCCTTCTCATTTTTTCTGCCGGTTGCTCCTGTATGTTTTGCCCATTCACAATAATTTGTCCTGAAGTTAGTTCTGCAAGCCTGTTAATCATTCGCAGTGTAGTTGTTTTACCGCAACCGCTTGTTCCTAACAACACTACAGTTTCGCCTTCTTTTACTTCAAAAGAAATATCGTCTACGGCTTTTATATTATTATACTGTTTACTAACCTTTTCAAGTTGTATCATTCAGATGATCTATTGTGTTAAGATATGTAATTTCAATTTAAACCCTTTAGCAATGGAAAAGTATAGAACATTCCAGAAACGGTAAGGTTTTAAGCGGGAAAAAAGTTTCACACTGGTTTTAATGATTTTCAATATATACTCTTTTAAATAAGATGGCATGTAATTTTTAGCAAATAATATTTAAATCAACGAAAAAAATTAATTATGATAAAAGATAACGCAGGGCTTGACAGCCCTAACGATCAAGATAATAAAGATTCTTCTTTAGGAAATATTAAAAAAGATCAGCAAAATAGCGAACGGACAGTTAAGGTACAGGGAACTACTTTTACCCAAGAAGAAATTGAGGAAGCGAATAAACCTCAGCGTAATGTTATTCTTGACACAATAGGTGGTTCGGGTATTTCAGATTCACAAGACTCAGGAGGCGTAACCCGTGATAATGACCGGGTAAATAAGCGGGCAAATGAAGCTTCAGACTCAACAGATACCAACACAGGGGGAATTGCAGCTGGGGGCGCAAAAGGCGCTAATCAATCGTAGAAGAAATTATAATGAACGGTGTATTGTTAGTAGATGTACTAACAATACACCGTTTTTTTGTGTTCTGACTGTTTCGATAATAATTCTATTTGATTAAGCCTTATATTTATTAAATAAAAAAGCTTTTGGTTTATCGCTCGACAATACAACTGTTGCGTTTTCATTTTTCCTTTTTTCTAATGCCGGTATACTGGTTTGCACTCAGCTTTGCAGATAATATATATTTACCCCGGGCAATACTGGTTTTTATCATACTTCACCTGCTGGTTTATCCGTCGAGTAATGGTTACAATAGTTTTATGGACAAAGATGCAGACAGTATAGGCGGATTAAAAAAACCTTTACAACCCACCAGGCAGTTGTTTTTTGTATCTGTCATTATGGATATGACTGCCATCGCTTTATCATTATTTGTTTCCCATTTGTTTACATTTTGTGTCTCAATTTATATCATTTGCTCGAGGCTGTACAGCTACCGGGGGGTAAGATTGAAGCGGTACCCGATCCTGGGATATCTTACAGTAATTATAAACCAGGGGGCACTTACTTTTTTCATGGTAAATCATGGCTCTGAAATATATCTCACAAATCATATGTCGTGGCTGGGTTTATTGGCTGCTGCTTTTTTAATCGGCGGCTTTTACCCTATAACTCAGGTATACCAGCATGAAG
>JAABUS010002301.1_pt1 | contig 36690 bp, 22 predicted proteins | sample 5560161 | NCBI WGS metagenome assembly JAABUS01 (sample SAMN10711885, study PRJNA513376) | rock metagenome | isolation source: Antarctica rocks | place: Antarctica: Victoria Land, Trio Nunatak nord | collected 2016-01-04
GCATGTTAATAATTGTTTCATTTCTATTGCTTCACTGCTGATCGAGCTGCTTACATTTTATTTTTGATTGCTAGAAAACATCAAGATAAAAATGTACTTGATATCAAAAAAACTTTATTATTTTTGTCATGATCATACGTTCGTAATAAGCCTAGCTTACTCGTGTGCATTACTTATGATCTTCGTTCTATCAAAGAAAGAGTATTTTACTCATAGATCTTATTAATAAGTATGTAGAGAACATCAGTTTCATTATTCTTAAAACTGTTATATAGTAGTTAGTTGTTTACGATCAAACCTACTCAGTCTTTTCATGAGATGCAACTCTGCGAGCATCTTACTCAATCAGACTGACGTCATATCTGATCGAGCATAAGCTTGTCGAGCGAGCACAACTATATTCGATTTTGTCACTCTCTTTCTATTTTTCTTTCTTAGCTTTTAGATCTTTGTTACTAGATAATCTAGCTAGCTAAATCTACTGTATTTGAATAATTGCTACTAGTAGAGACATCGCATGTGCACTTCTAACATTAGTTAATGTAAATCAGATATTATAACTTAATCTTTCTGTATGCAAACACTTCTGAAACAGGTATGATACTGTAAATCTTGATATACTTGAGAGTTGCAGCTTCACTGATCAACAGCAGAAGATTCGTCTCATTAGACTCAATTGAATTGCTCTCTCTTTGAGAACGAAAGACTCATTGCATCTCATCTTCAAACGTAATCAAGATTGCTCAGTTGAAGCTATCACATGCTGAAGTCTGGAAAGAATCACAAGTACATCGTGATCTCGACGTAACTTGCTCGTCAGACAGGAAAGAGCAAAGATGTCGAACTTCGCTTATTTGAAAACATTTGAATATTGATGCATCGATAAGGGTGAAAGCTGTTCCGCTTAATAAAAATAGAAATTAGGCAACAGCTCAGCCTTGTTAATAGTCAGGAACATTTTGAAACATGAAAAGTTCTCTGAATTCGAACATCTAGGCAGCAGTCTAGACAGCAATCTAGGCAGCTCATTAAATCATACTGAAAATTATCGATCAATATCATTAGAATGATTTCGCATTTCAAGCGCTAAGAATAACAAGTGAGAAGGCCTTGTAAAACGGCGTCGAGATCATCACGAATCGAACGCGTTTTCACCTGCACACAAAGTATCCGCGTGTAGTTGGCACGAAGCAGAGACGAACCGACCCTTCGACTGAGCTCTTGACTGAGCTAGCCATCGAATCGAACAAGCCCTGCAAGTGCGAGCGTTGCAGGCAAGACAACCTCGAACTGAGCTCTTGACTGAGCTCGCCTCGAAGAGAATAAGTCCTACCGAACGCGGTAGGCAGAAACCGGACCAAGCCCTACCGAATGCGGTAGGCATGAACAGAGAGCGCTATCGAATGCGGTAGACGCGATCGGAACAAGCCCTGCTACATGCGTGTAGTAGGCAGAAACCAGAAGTCGGACCCAGAAATTTCGACAGTATGAACAGAACAAGCCCTGCGAGTGCGAGCGTTGCAGGCACGAACCGACCCTGGATTAATCAGACCCGATTGATCAGACAGTGAGCCTGCTACAAAGGCGCGTTCGATATTGACCTCGTCATTGAGACGGTCAATGAACAGAACAAGCAATGCGACGCGTGTAGTAGGCAGGAACCGGAACAGTGAGCCTGCTTCAATGGCACGAACGGAACAAGCGCCATCGAATGCGGTGAGCCTGAACCAGAAGTGAGCCTGCTACAATGGCATAGAACGACACGAGTTGACCTCTTAATTGAGCCGGTCAACGAACGGAACAAGCCTTGCTACACACGTGTAGTAGATAGGAATCGGAACAGTGAGCCTGCTTCAAGGGCAGATAACGATATTGACCTCTTGATCGAGCCAGTCACCCGATAGTGAGCCTGCTTGAACGGCATCCGAAACCAAATTCAGCCACGGACCTACTTTTATCCGTACCTTCTACGATTTATCTCTATTCACGACATTGACGACAACAGCAAAGATGATATGTACTGCAGACAGGATAGAACATATACTATATGCCTCGAGGGGATAGAACATATACTATATGCCTGGAAACACGAAGATATGAGCTGGAACCCGTCCACAGTTGAATATTTGAAGCTGAATAGAAAGAGCCTGCTTGAATGACAAGGATAGTGAGCCTGCTTCAAAGGCAGATAACGATTGACCTCGTCGCCGAGCCGGTCACCCGATAGCCAGCCCGCTTGAAAGGCAAGAACCGAAATAGTGAGCCTGCTACAATGGCACGAACGGAACAAGCGCTACCGAATGCGGTAAGCCTGAACCAGAAGTGAGCCTGCTTGAACGGCACGAACCGAGGACAAGCTCTGCTACATGCGTGTAGTAGGAACGGATCGACAGTGAGCCTGCTTCAATGGCAACCCACCCGATTCAGCAACGAACCTTCTCTTATTCGTACCTTCTACGATTTACCTCTATTCACAACATTGACGACAACAGCAAAGATGATATGTACTGCAGACAGGATAGAACGTATACTATATGCCTGGAAACACGAAGATATGAGCTGAAACCCGTCCACAGTTGAATATTTGAAGCTGAATAGAAAGAGTCTGCTTGAATGGCAAGAAAGTGAGCCTGCTACAAAGGCAGATAATGATTGACCTCGTCGTCGAGCCAGTCACCCGATAGTGAGCCTGCTACAAGGGCAGATAACGATTGACCTCGTCGCCGAGCTCGTCATTCGAAAGAACAAGCCCTATCGAATGCGGTAGGCACGAACGGAACAAGTCCTACTACATGCGTGTAGTAGGCACGAACGGAACAAGCCCTACTACATGCGTGTAGTAGGCACAAACGGAACAAGTCCTGCGATGCGTTGCAGGCACGAACCAAAAGACAACGATTGACCTCACCAACTGAGCCCGTCACCCGATAGTTAGCCTGCTTGAACGGCAACCGAAGTGAGTCTGCTACAATGGCATGAAAAGGACAAGCCCTACTATGTAGTAGGCCTGAACCAGAAGTGAGCCTGCTTCAATGGCATTCGACAAGAAGGAATAGGCTTGGAACGCCTGATGGAATGAGCTTGGAACGCTCTTCAATATGATAAGAAGGAATAGGCTTGGAACGCCTGGTGAGCTTGAAACGCTCTATGTCAAGAAGGAATAGGCTTGGAACGCCTGATGGAATGAGCTTGGAACGCTCGATGGAATGAGCTTGGAACGCTCAACGAAACGAACAAGAAAGAAAGAAGCTGATTGAAGCAATGAGGTCATTGCTTGGCTGAGAGAAGGGAGTAATGTTACGAGCGTGCTCAGCCAGCGCGCTCTGAAGCGAGCCTAAGGCTCTATCGGGCTTAGCGCTCTCCTTTCCTCTGTACATATAGCCTTCGCACCTTCGTAGACCTCGCTCTTTAGCTTTGAATCCTCGTTTACCTGGTTCACCAGCTTGGTTTACCTGACCTCTATGACTCGCTCTGGCATGGTCCTAACAATTGCCTTCTAGAGGTTGATCAACCAGGGCGCGTGTTCTTTGACTAAGCGAGGCTGAAACCCTATCGGGCTTAGCGCTCGCACAACCTGTGTACATAAGGGTGTGACCTCAGGCACTCTTTCTTCTTCAGCTTAGTATTTGCAATACACCTTGAACATTACGATCTCTGCGCCTCGGCCACTGCGTGATTCCTGCCGTCACAAGGAGTAGGTGTTGAGATTGCCTATCTGTTTTAGTATTTTTGCCTGCCCCGAATACTAGAACGCGTTGAGTTCTTCAATTCAGGTTTAAAAGATGAGAATCTATGATGCCTAATCCTTCCACAGCTGATCTCGCCACTACGGTCAAGCAGGCTCGCACAGCAATGACGACGAGGTTGAGCACAGCCATCTGCAAGCTTCAGCAACAAACAACGCGGGACCGCGAGGCAAAAGGACCTATGTGGGTGAGTCGAGTGGTATTGCCAGCACCACGAGAAGATGACGCTCGTCAGACCGTCTGTGATGCAATAAAGATTTTGGGCCGAGGGGATGAGCAGTACATATGCCCGACAACCGAGGACGTTCGAGCGCAGTGGGTGGGACATCGGGCTGGAGTGTCCAATGCTGAGCATGAGCCAGTCATGTCGGAAGCAGAGAAATTTCGCTGCTTGATGAGAGAGGTGGAGTGCCGGACTACCCTTCTCTACATGCATGGTGGGGGTCACTTGTATGCATCCTTTCCTCCTTATATTTGCCGTACTAATGGGGTCTAAGCATGGATGGTCCAGTCACTCGCCGCGAAACAGCTATGAAACTTACGCAATTTACAAAGGGACGGTGCCTGATAGTGCAACATCGCCTTGCGCCACAGAATGCGTTCCCAGCGCAACACCTTGATGTCTTGATAGCTTACCTCTCTCTCCTCTATCCGCCCCCAGGCGCCTATCATCTCCCAGTTCCTGCCTCACATATAGTGCTTGCTGGTGATAGCAGCGGAACCCAACTCGTGGTTTCACTGATACAAATCATTCTCTCTACCCAAAAGCGACAGGCTTCCTCGCATCCCATTCTCAGATTTCAGGGGCGTATGGTCGAGCTTCCTATGCCCGCTGGGTTCGTTATGCAGTCACCTAGTTTCGATCACATGGGCAATTGTCTCCCTACATATCACACCAATGAAGCCTATGATATCTTCCCTAATACATGGCCCTGCTATGAGCCCAATTTTCCTGCAGACGAAGCCTGGCCTACAGATCCTCCAAGAGGAAACCTCTACTGCGAGTTAAATATGCTTGGCCACCCACTCGTGAGCCCAATCGCAACCAAGTCCTGGAAAGGAGCACCACCGATGTATATCGCTATAGGAAGTGCCGAGCGCAACTTGGACGCTGCTAGGGTAGTTGCCCAGACCGCTGCAAAGGAAGGCGTAGTTGTTCTTTGGGACGAGTATGAGCTGATGCCGCACAATTGGCCAATGTTGTGCAAATCATATCCACAGGCATCCAAGTGCTATGAAACGTGGGCGGGAATGTGTTCGAAATTAGGGCAAGGCATCGTAATGAAGACTACAGGGACATTGACGAGTTGGGGTGACCTCAAGATAACGACGGTCGATGTTAGTCAACTTACACCATTAACGAGGGAGGAAGTTGAGAGGTTGGTGGAAAGTAAGCTTGATGGCGGGCATGTCCTCAAGTCCACACTCTAGCTCTGTAGCATGTCTTCTACGCTCCAGAGGAGGCATACGGGGAATTGCAGAAGGTCACGCTTTCTCGCCATCATCAAACGCAGATTTCTACAATTCAAGGTTTTCGTGTTCAGATCAGGGCCGTCATCGAAAGCTAAGTCAACGAGAAATTCATCGATAGGAATGGCTTCTTGTAAATTCTAACAATCTTTGTATCTAGTACGATTCAGTCTTACTGGTCACTTGTCCCGGGCGTGCAGTTTCCTTCTTTTGCATAGAGAGCGTCTAGCGTATCCTGATACAGCTTGATAGTAGGATTGCGTTGCACAGTGCCTTTCCCAGCGCGCTGTGCTCGCTTCTGCAGATCCATCAGCACGATGTGGGACTTTGCGATACGGGCATCCTTTGGGTAAAGCTGGTTAGCTTCTTCGATGACCGGCCAGATTTGTTCGATAAGCCCTTGTTTCACAGGAATAGACATAGCTTGATCGCTCTCAGCTTCGACCAGCAAAGCCGATTGGAACTTGCCTGTGCCAACCATCAATGCTGCTCGGATCTCTTGAAGGTTAGAGATTTGCTGCTCCATGGCGATCGGGTTGCATAATAAGCCAGTCTTGAAGACGATAATATCATCCGCTCTCCCGTGGTATGCCCAGAGGTTCGGCTTAGTCGGATGAGGTTTGAAAAGATCTTTCGTCGGATACTCCACTAGATTCGGAAATATCTTGAAAACCGGCTGTTCATCCTCATATTCTGCGTTCTTTACTACAAAAGCCTCATAGAGTTCGTCCACTGAGGGTCGGAAAACAAGGCCAGCGGCTGGGTGTGGGTGATAATATTTCCAGTCTTCAGAAGGATAGGGGCCCGTAGGACGTAGCAAAGGAAAACAGCCTGTTTCGGTGGAGCCATTAAAGTTGAAAACTTTGGCTCTTGCGGCAAAAGCAGTGCCAATCGCTTGAGAGACATCTCCACCTCCATATGTTATTGTTTTGAGACGGCTTGTTATAAAGTCTATCATCTGTAGATCCTTTCCAACCTGTTCCATCAATGGTGCACCAAGAACTATCGCATCTGCTATCACGTGGTTTAGACAACCAACCACCAATTGCGCAGAAGGAGGGGGCCCCGCCAACAATGTGATTATGGTGGTTTGATTGGCGAGAGCATCGAACAGGGTGGCATAGAGATTTCCGGCCTGTTCCGAATCATCGTCTTGTGTCAGCTAAAGAACGTGGCTCTGTATTGGGGTTTCTACTTCTGTTTAAGATGTCGCATTACTTACATGGAAAAATGGCAGCGTAACTATAAGGCGATTCGATTGAACCAGCGATACTTGGCTTTCGAATCCCGGAGGTGCTTCCAATTGACCCCATTGCATGTAGCTGGCCGCAAAATCATGCGTATAGATAATTGGTTTCGGTACCGTGGTGGTTCCAGAAGTATGGACAACGACGAGCGGTTCGTCCCTTGCTTCCATGAAAGTTTTGGGAAACGGGTAGTGGGAATAGTTGCCATCGAGTAGTTGCCCGAGAGAAGGGCTATTAATGACGCGAATAGAATGTTCCTCCAAAAGACTTGTCACTACCGGCAAACGTGGCTCGATGGGTGTGAGTAATGCTCTGCTTTCTGTGGCCTTGAAAAGACTAATGTGGTCTGAGACAGAATTGCGTGGTGAAATCAGAAGCAACTTCCTCCTCTCCCAATTAGAAAATGCTCACGAACACCGATCAGTCCCGGTAATGGGATGGCGAACCTTGTATCCAGCTTTTACAGCACCAAGAAGTATCATGATATATGCCAGGTCGTTTGGACCAATGTAAGCCAAGGTCTCATGCTGTCCCCCTGGTCCTAGCTGTTCATCCAAAAACCAGGCAACACCGTTTATGGCATTAGCAAGGTGACGGTAGGTGATCTGACGATAACCGGACTCGTAGGAAATGGTTGAGTGAGGAGTTTCGGCGTAGATTGCTTCCGGCCTTGTCTTGGCCATGCCATCAATGATATTTGGTAGAAGTTGTTTCTGTCGATACCGAACCGAAGGGACGGCATCACTGCCCTCCGAAAATTGAATGGTTGCCATAACTCAAGGCACCCACAGTTCAATGGGACGTAGGGGTTGATCAACGGCTACGGATCAAACAATCTCAAGCTACCGTGGGAAAATAGAGGTTCGCAGGGCAACAAGCAAAGCATCAGGAGATTTTTGGAGTAAGGCTACCTTCCGCAGCGGTCCAATTCAAGTACGTCGCTCTCTGTGGGCGAACCATCGATGTGCACTTCTAGGCAACGAAATCCGATTCCTCGACGCCTAAGATTTCAAGACGCATGGATAAGGCACATAGAGGTCCATTCCGAGGTCTGTTGCCCTTGTACCACATAATCTAGTGGTTTGTGAGTTGTTGTGCATAAGTCAGATCCCTGCCAGCAGATGTATCGTGTGCAACAGTGCTGCATTCAGTACAATTCCGAGAAGCGCAAGAGTGTAAGTGGTTGTAATCTTCTCGTGCCCACCCAGCGTGTTCTCGCACAATGTGCTTGCCAACCCTGCAGATGCGTCGACCGCGATGTACCAATCATCCATCAACACGGTAGGTACCGAGGGTCTGGGTTTTTCGCAGTTGAAACATGCAACGAAGAGGCTGGGAACTTTTTTTCCCATATGACTTGGATTACCACGCAAGCCTGCTGGTTCCCTTCGTTAGCTTTTTGATTGTGTAATTTTTCACCCTCCTACGTCCATGATCGTTGTCATCTATACTACCAACCATTCTCTTAAGAATCAGCTGCAGCCTGCAACTGCCAGAATCTGTCGAGTCCGCACTGAAAAATAATAATGGCAACGCCAGAACAGGTGCAAGCGCTGTTAAACGGACCGGCGAGAGCCCCTCCAGCAGGCGTACCCCCAAACCTTGAGAATCCACCGAACCTCAATCACTATCTCATCATAACCTTAGTGCTTTGTGTACTCTTCTCGACTTTGGCTGTCCTAATTCGCATGTATACCAAGTTTTTTCTGATCCGATCGGTGGCATATGAAGATTGTACAGTCCAGACGACCCTTCTTGATTACGAGTTCACTGACACTGACTAGATATTGTTTTCATAGCATGGGTAAGATACAGCAAGATGGGGTATTGGCCATTCTAACAAAAGCAGATAGGTCAGATTGGACAGACTATTCCATCCGGCTTAACAACAAAATATGGCTGTGGCGTCCACATGTGGAATGTCCGGATGAAATCCTTCTTCAAGATGCTCTATGTAGGGGACTATCTGCAGTTGGAGCAAGAGTCAAAAGAAAACTGACCACCTATTTAGTGGGTGAATATCAGCTCAGTCGTTTACGGCCCGGTCATTTTCCTCATAAAACTCTCGGTCCTTCTGCAGTACCTTCGAATCTTTCGTCCTACTCGACACAACAACAGGCTCCTATATTTTGGAGCCTATATCTGCATTGGGGCCATCTTCCTTTTTTATTTAGTTGATACTATTTTCGAGATCATCATGTGCATCCCTCGTGAGAAAATCTGGAATCCATTAATGACCACCGGCTACTGCTTCAACTCGAACGCGGCCTTTCAAGCCACCGGATTGTTTAACATTCTATCCGATTTCGCAATCTTGATTCTACCTGTACCATCTGTTTGGCAACTGAAAGTTTCGCTGAAAAAGAAAATTGGGATCATAGCTGTTTTTTCAGCGGGATTGTTGTAGGTTTGCACCCACATACCCCTTGGTTATAAATCCTTCAATGGCTGCTCAAAGCCGCGGTGTTTCGAACCACCGTCTCAAACATCCTCGCTGTCTTTCTATAGAGGCGGACTAACGCTCGATATGTTTAGTGCTTGTATAACTTCAATCGTACGCACATACTATTCCTGGAAAATCATCCATTCGCAAGACGTCACGTACGACTTGTTCCAGATGGGTCTCTGGAACTACGCCGAGATTTCCATTGGCATTATGGTATCCTGTCTTCCCGTCTCGCCTCGATTTTTCCAATTCATTGGACCTAAGATCTATGGGACTTTTACTCGATTGGCATCCGAGACTAAGGTTGACTCCAGTTTGAGCCCTTCGGCCTTCAAGCAAAAGAACGTGTCTACCAAGTTCAAGCGATTGGTCACAAGACAAAGTAATTCCGAGGCCTGGGACGACCCCTATGGCCCACAAGTCCAGCTTAAAGCCGAGAGTTTTGGTCTGACTCACCAGGATCTAAGGTCGACAGAATGTGACTCGACGAGGGGTTCGGTTCCGACACTCCACGGCAGACAAGCCTTGACAAGCGATGACCTAGACAGCAAACAGAGTGGAATACGAGTCGATCATACAACACAAATCGAAATAGCACCAAATACCAGCAATACTACATCTTCGAACTTGGTGGAACAGCAGATGAAAAGGGGCTGGTAGGAGCATGGGCTTTAACAGAAAACCAACGTGTCGAGAGGACTTTTGGAGCACGAGATGAAGTTGTGAATTCATGCAGGAGCTCTTACGGCTAGTATCGAGGTTGCATTGCATCATCAGAATTCAATGTTATGCCGATGCCGTCCTGGTATCAAGTGCTGCATATACACTTAGAAATCAAGCATGTTTGACCGTGCATGACTGAGCTTTGTTTTCCACCCACTTGATGGACCTTGCAAGAAGTCAAACCCTGGATCTTCTCAAATGTTTCCACATATGAACCAGTTGATCACACGCCTTTGCCTGTACTTGGTCACGCTGGCTCGGCTATGGTACATCCACGCCAGACCGTACGAATCAAAGAGCTGTGTGGATACTGGGCCTTTCGTCGCACTGCTGCCGGTAGCAAGACAGACAGCGTCGAAGGTTAGGGCCACATGGCAGCATGGAGAAGCTCGTATCACCCAAGCGGACTGCGAGATCGGGCACTGTAGCCGAATTTGGTTCTCGGAATGCTGGACAGATTAGGGTGCTCATACACACTGCTACCCACTGGTTTGGTACTTGACTACCTATGCGAAAGGGAAAGGATTCAAATGCTGGTGTCCGACGCTGATTCGACTTGACAGGAACCGGAAGGGCTGAGGATGCGCCTAGACTACTATACGGATGTAACGTGAACTAATCAGGACATCCGAAACGTTCCCGGCATGACCGATTGCATACGCGTAAGAAACAGCCCGTTGACAAGGGTCTTCAAGCTTGCATGGAGGGGGTGCAGGATCCCATGCAGCGGATGCACCTAGACTACTATACTGTAACGTAAACTAATCAGGACATCCGAAACGTTCCCGGCATGACCGCATACGCGTAAGAAAAAAACCGTTGACAAGGGCCTTCAAGCTTGCATGACCTTTCTTATACCAGACTGTGGGTCACTTCTCGTTGGTGTGGTGCAGGATCCCATACAGCAGTCGGGGGATATCAACCCTTTAAACGTTGACGTTTCGACGTGATGAGCCGGAAATCGGAACGAGTGGGCTAGGCTCGGTCGGATAAGAGAAGAATATGGTAGATAATTTGGTACCTTAGGCAACACTGTGTCTCTAATTAAAGAGTTTCATGGCATGAAATCAAGATCGACATTCAGACGTGAACGAGGTACTTAATCGAGAGCAGGCTGATGGATTCAAGAAACACCATTACCCGTCGCACGTGTTGAAATGTAGGAGCAATAGGAGCAACAGTGGGAGCAAAGGGAGCAGGAGTAGTAGTGGGAGCAGTCCTCTTGCCTTGCTCCCTAACCCGATATGGTTAGATACTCTATGCTAGCCCGATTGGGTTAGCTCGGTTCCCTCTGGAACACGAAAACTTGGATTGTATCTTACATAGGAAATATACCTTTAGACAATTATCAGATTTACACTTCATCAGCACGCTACTGATGACAACTGATAGATTTAGTGCTAATATTTTACCTTCTTCATCGACATCGAAGTCCATGTACGGCTGTTTGTACAACCATGGATCCCCGATCAAGTTGGATTAAAGACAATATATATACGGGCCATGCCTTGTTGTAGATCAGAACTCGATTGTCGGACTCTTCCTAGCCTCGCAGCCTCTGCTAAAGCAGCATTGCACGGCCACGGATGCCTGAAAACAAGCCGCTAGACTGCCTGCAATATGTTGGCACAACTGCGTCTTGCATTATGCTGCTTCGCCCTTGAACCTGTCGGAGGGTGCTATTGATCAGATACGAAGCAGCAGGGGGTTTCGTGTCGCACCCACGGGTGTGAGAGTGACAAGCCATAATCCTGTCATAAAATTGCCAGAGACTGGCCTTGTTCCTCTTCTCGATAGGACCTTGGGCCCTATTCAATTCTCGATCATCCGCCGGCCAATAAAGCTTTCTCTTTCAAACTTTTGTCGATCTTGTTCTCCTCTCATCCCATCGATCAGCATTGAAGCTTGAGTATGGCAGCGAAAGGTCCGTCAGACACTGCTGTGTCAGCTCCTCTTTCCAAAGAAGGTTTGCCGCTGTGGGAAGACACTACTGCTGCTTGTGACGAGGAAGACGAGAAGATAAATTATCTCAAGGGATGGCCACTCCGCCTAACAACTGCAGCGTACGAAGTATCCGAGCCCGATGATTGATGCAAGCTTTCTAACAGTAAATTCGGATAGCTTGTGCCTGGCTGTCTTCTTGCCTGGCTTTGAAGCCACGATTGTTGCCACGTCGCTTTTATCTATCACGAACGACTTGCATGGATTTGACCAGAGCAGTTGGATAATTACAGCGTATATGCTCACATATACGGGTGAGGTGGTGTTATAAAGCCAACTTGGTCTGGCGCTGACTCACGACATAGGCTTTCTCATCGTCTGGGCAAAGCTAAGCGATATATTCGGCAGAAAACTTCTGCTCATTACCCCACTCTGCGTTTTTGTTGCATTCTCTGGGGCTTGTGGGGCAGGGCAGTCTATGACAGAGCTGTAACTCTTGATCAAACCCTAGTGTCGAGTCGTGGACGCTGATAACATACTAGCATTGTTTTCCGAGCGTTCCAAGGCATAGGAGCTTCCGGGACGTATTCTGTGGCCATCGTTATATTCTTCGAGCTCATCCCTCCTGAAAGATATGCAGCATATACCAGCATAGTCTCAGCAGTTCTTGCAATCGGGCTTTTACTAGGCCCGTTGTTGGGGGGCGTAATCAACAACTCTACAACTTGGAGATGGGTATTCTACTTAAAGTAAGTCATTCCAATTTAAACGAAAGTTCCTTGACTAATGCATCTATCAGCGCCTGTGCAGGATCTGTGGCAGCTATTCTGTTACTTTTTACCGTCCCAAGAAACTTCCCCTACCATGGGCTTCCTCAATCGGTACATAAACCACTCACGCTCAGACAGAGCTTCTCCAGACAACAGATCCGGAGGGTGGATTTCTTGGGCACGGCCCTTCTTTTGTCAGCCAGTGTTCTCCTAGTGACAGTTCTCCAGGAGACAGGAACTGAGTACAAGTGGCACTCAGCGTTTGCTATCATTGTCCTAATTGTCTCTGGCTTATCCTGGCTTGCGTTTCTCGGTTGGTCATGGAAAGTGACTCGCGATCAAGACGTGCGGGAGCCAGTATTGCCATGGAGACTGATACAAAGTCGGGTCTGTATCGGATTACTCATGTAAGTGTTTCCTCGTATATCATATATTAAAGACGCGCTGAAAGACCAAGGAGCATATTTTTGACCGGTGCGCCATTCACGGTGGCCATTATACAGATCCCAGTCCGAGCCCAAGCCGTCAATGGTATATCAGCACTCAATGCTGGCATTCGTCTCTTACCATTTGCACTACTGGTCCCCATTGGCTCCATAATGTCTGCAAGTATAGCTGGGAGGGCGAAGATACCTCCAATCTACATATTTTTGTGTGGCTCGGTGATCCAGACGGTGGGCTTTGCCTTGCTCAGTATTTCTCCAACCACGACCAATGAAAGCAAGGTTGAGTATGGTTATCAAGTCATCGCTGGATTTGCTGTCGGTGTCAACTTGGCTTGTTTGACTATGATGCCTCCTTTTGCGGTCGAAAAAAGAGATAAATGTCTATCATCCTGACCTGAAGATTGGGTTCACAAGCTGACAGCTCGTTAGCTGTTACCATGAGCGCTATCCTCCAATTTCGCACAATGGGCGGCGCTATAGGTCTTGCTGTCGTTACAACTGTGCTGAACAGCTATATAAAGTCTCACTTGTTGGGGATTTTATCTTCAGAGCAAATCAACGAGCTCATGAAGACAACACAGGCTTTTGCCTTGCTTCCGCCCAATCTGGCAGAGTCTGTAAAGACTGTCTTCGCAAACGGGTACAATTTGCAGATGCGAGTCATGATCGGATTCTCCGCTGCGCAAATACCGGTGGCCTTGCTTATGTGGCAAAGGAAGCAGATAGTAGTCTAATTCTACATCACCATGAGGTCCTCGAAAGACAGTATTCGAGGAACTTGACACAATAGTGTCTAGTCCCTCTGGTACTCATGCTCATGACGCATCTTATGTCCATAATAAACGAAATGGCACTTGCGTCGGTAGACGTCTTATCATGAGTAACTAAGTACCAAGGAATTACTGGACAGCAATAGCCCGTTCAATAGTCCTCTGAATGCACCTCACCGTGCCTCTCAAGGCGTCTTTATCCTTTGAATCGGGCACTTCATGCCCACCATGATGAACAAAGATTGACCGTAGTTATGCATCGCATGTCTCGCTCAAAGGCTGGCCATTCTCGGGCATTTCCAAGTCGTGTTCGCCCCACACGTGCGCCGTAGGTATATGAATAGCCTTTCTACAAGTGTCACGGTCTAGCAGCTGCATCTTGCCCTGCAACAATGCAGAAGGATCTCCGGGAACGCCGCCTGGAAAGAAAATAGCGCAAGCGAACAACTGAAACCTATGAGTCATAAGTCCCCAGGCAACAATGGTGCCTTGTGAGAACGCCATGACAGCATCAAACGGACCCTCCGATGCAACGTAGGACTCAACATCTTCAATGAGCTGCTGGTAGCTAGAAAGCGAGGTGTCATCGAAGTACTGGAAGTATCCGTCATTCGATGAAGAAAGATTGCCGACCCCTGCAGAGCTTGAGGTTAGCTGAGGTTCCAGTGTTGCTGTGAGAACCTTGCGTAAAACGACGAAGAGAGGGCGATTACCGGGAGCAGGGTCACAGGGGACAGATCCCTCAACAAACTCATACACGTGGTGGTTGCCCAGCTCGTATCGTAACGCAGCTAGGGACGTTTTAGGCACATCCCCATCACGCCGTAGGAGAAACTGCCAAATACTCGTCTGGAACCCGAATATCTGGATAGGAAGAAGTGAGCGCTGGTGAAAGGGCGACAAGAACAATCTCGATTCTACCTCACTATTCGTACCCCGGCCATGCAGACACAGAAAGCGCATTGCTGCAGAGCTTGTGATTTTATCTTAAACTGATCGGCATTCTCGATCAGTTATCCCCAAACTTTGTTGCGAAAAGTCATACATGGAAATTATAGAAAGAGTGGGTATAAAGACATGCATTGGTGATCAACAAGGGTACGTTCGTAAAGGGGGTTCAGAATATGTGATTGGGAGTCTGCCTTATGGCCCGGGTTTGCAGTAACACAGAACAATATGACTCGGTCGGCTATAACTGATAACTAATAACGCTTTCGGGGGACGTTTACATCCACCCGTCTTCACAACGTTGCTACTACAACTAGGCACGCAAGATTGTGGCAAACCGGACATATCAATGTACCACATGTAAGGCGTGTATGTTGACGCAAGCCACAAAGGGCTTCATGCATCACGGTATCCACCGCTCTCGAACGATCTACTGTGGTGGTGCGGCGTTGCGTAACCAATGTACGTCTACTACGGTTGAGGCGACCAGGGCGCTTCCGCAGTGCGATACATTACGATTGCCTAGGCAATTTGATATGAGCATCGGCTTGATTTAAAGTAAGTACATAAAGTGTCCGATGAAGATCCCGTCCATGCAACGCCATTTCGCAGCTATTGAATATCCTAAATTCAAAGATAACACGTCAATCTTTCAAACCGCCGTTATTCCCCCTTTGCTCTACTACCATGGGATCTCAGCCAGACCAGATTGGTACTGATGATAGTCGCGGTGGTAGCAGCGATGCCCTTCCCAGCAACGTTGGCAGTGGTGCTAATGTCAAAGTTTCAACTGGTTCAGAGACAATAAACAATGGCCACCATCGCTTGCAAGATGAAAAATTGGAGTCGCTTGCAATCATTGGCTTTTCTTTGAAATTTCCGCAAGAGGCGGTGACTCCAGAAGCATTCTGGAAGATGCTAACTGAAAAAAGATGTGCTATGACAGAGTGGCCGAAAGATAGGATGAAAATTGACGCATTCTATCATCCTGATGGTAGTCGATGTGACACGGTAGAGTATCCAGTTCCTGACCCATGCAAGTCTTCTAATTCGTGTTATTGTAGATACCTTTCCGTGGTGGCCATTTCCTCAAGGAATCTCTTGAACATTTTGACGCCCCATTCTTTTCAATCACGGCTGCCGATGCAGCTGCAATGGATCCACAGCATCGTCTCCTCCTTGAAACTGCCTACAAGGCCCTCGAGAATGGTATGCAATTTTTTCCGGGATGGTCCGCAAGGTCTTATTAATGTTCAAATAGCGGGAATCCCTATGGAGAAAGCTTCGGGTTCCAGAACCTCCGTCCACACTGGCTGCTTTACTGACGATTACAAGTCGGCTATTACGAAAGACCTGAACAAGCTCCCTAAATATGCTGCGACTGGTCTGGCAGTATCGATGCTTGCAGCCAGACTAAGCTGGTTCTTCGACCTCAGGGGCCCTTGCGTCAATTTGGATTCTGCGTGTTCTAGTAGTATGATGGCGTTTGATCTTGCTTGCCAAGGCTTACGGAATGGAGACGCTGAGATGGTGAGATGGTTTTTGGAACGTTGATGTCACTATGCTTATTAGATGTTAGGCAGTAGTTGCAGGCACTAGTATTGCTTACTCGGTTGACGTTTCTTTGCCTTTATCGCTCATGAATTTCTTCTCAAAAGACAGCAAGAGCTTTAGTTTTGATCATAGGGCAAATGGTTACGGTAGAGGAGAGGGATTCGGCGTCGTTGTACTCAAAAGGCTTAGAGACGCTGTCAGAGACGGGGACACAATCCGGGCAGTGGTCCGATCGACAGCTTCAAACCAGGATGGTCGCACTCCTGGTATAACACAGCCGAGTACAGACGCTCAAGAGCACTTGATACGTGAGACATACGAAAAAGCCGGATTAGGTTTCGAAACCACTAGATATGTGGAAGCGCATGGTACTGGTACGGCGGTGAGTCATCTCTCTCTCAGCTTAGTACACCTTTGGCTGTCTTTCGACACTGCAGGACGTTTTCTTATTTGCAAGCAGATTGGCGATCCGGTTGAAGCTAGCGCCATAGGAAGAGTCTTTCGGAATCACCGCAGCCCTAAAGAGCCGATCTATATGTAGGTTCTTAATTTTGCCTCCAGATTTTGACTGGCATGCAAAAATTGTTTGCGATCTTGGGTGGATGGTTCTCTGACATGCTTTAGTGGAGCTGTGAAGTCGAATATTGGCCACCTTGAAGGTGCGAGCGGAGTGGCCAGTATTATCAAAACTATTATGATCTTAGAAGCTGGCGTCATACCACCCAATGCCAATTTTGAAAGATTGAACCCTGATATTGATGCCGAGTTCTTGAGGATCAAAGTACGGATAGGACATGGCAATATCCCCAAACCCCAATGTTGTGCTAACGTGTCGACCAGATCCCTGTACACAATACTCCTTGGCCAAGCGCCGGAGTTCGCAGGGCTTCCATATCCTCATTCGGATTTGGCGGGTCAAACAGTCACGCAATCATTGATGATGCATGTAACTTCCTGCGCCTCAGAGGCATTGGTGGAAAACATTCAACAGCACTCACAGCCCCTTCGGTTGAGTGTTTGGAGCGACTGTTGGAACCATTGACACTACTACCTTTGACACGAGTCCATCCTGAGCAAGGCATGAATGGCTTGCAAGAGGCGTCAGAGCCAAGATTATTCGTCTGGTCTGCTTCGGATAAGGATGGTTTAGCTCGCATGGCAAATGCGTACAGTGTTCGCATGTCGGAACTGTCTTCCTCCTTAAGCGTGGAAGAAGCCGACATCTATCTTAAGGATCTAGCTTACACACTAGCTGAACGACGGAGTTCTTTGGCTTGGAAATCTTTTATTGTCGCCAAGTCAATTACTGAGTTGAATTGCCTGGACACAAAGCTCTCGACGCCTGTTCGCTCCCGTGTGTCGCCTAGGTTAGGCTATATTTTCACTGGGCAAGGAGCACAATTTGCTGGAATGGCGAAAGAACTCTTTGCCTTTACGACTTTCCTAAACAGCTTCCGCAGGTCCGAGATTTATCTAGAAGATCTCGGGTGCGAGTGGTCTCTCAAAGGTATGACAACTACTTTTAATATTTCTCTCTATTCACTTGTCGATAAAGTCAGTGTTGCCAAAAGTTATCGCTTGTCCCCGTCCAATAGGTTCGCAAGTGCCTTTTCTCAGGAATCGGGGCACTTTGTGACAGCATTCCTTTTTGGTTCCGCCCCTGTCGATTTTAAAGAATTCTTCTAATCAATCATTATTCAGACGAGCTCGCGAAGGGTAAAGCTGTCTCCAAAATCAATGACCCAGCATATAGCCAAGTACTATGCACAGCTCTTCAAATAGCACTTGTCGACCTCCTCCAGAGCTTCAATGTCTTCCCTTCCGCTGTAATAGGTCACAGCTCTGGCGAAATTGCAGCGGCGTAAGTGTCTTGATTACATGTAAAAGAAAAGGCTGAATTACTTCTAGGTATTGTGTGGGCGGTCTGTCCCAACAATCTGCATGCAAAGTAGCATACTTCCGAGGGAAGCATGCCGCCAAGTTAGCCAGGTCTAGTCAAGCGAGACGAGCTATGATGTCCGTTGGACTCTCACAAGATCTACTAACTCCCTACCTCAGAGAGTCTGAGATTCGATTTGGAAGCGTTGGCGTGGTTGTTGCCTGCATCAATGGTCCGAAGAATACGACGGTATCCGGTTATGAAGCTCAGCTCGACCTGCTGAAGTCACTTCTTGATCGAGATTCTATTTTTGCACGGAAGCTCCAAGTGAACGTTGCATACCATTCACCACAGATGAATGAGATAGCTACGGCTTATGCGATGTCTTTGAGCAACCTCGATCCTGGAGAAGCCAGTGCTACCAAATGCGTAATGGTCTCTTCAGTGACCGGCAGGAAAGTTTCTCTCACGGAGATTCAACAAAGTGAATACTGGGTAAACAACATGGTCTCTCCAGTTAGATTCTCGGATGCGCTGTCGCAAATCTGTGCACAAGCAACCGAGAATTTGAAGAAGTTAGAGTCGAAGAATGTTATTGAACCCGTAACTGACCTACTAGAAATCGGGCCTCACAACACCTTACTTGGTCCCACTAACGATACCTTAAAGAAACTCCGTGCAGATGTCAGCTACAGCTCTGCTTTGCTTCGGCCGCTACCAGCCGACGATACGCTGCTGAATGCTCTTGGCCGTCTGTACTGCTATGGTTACTCCGTTGACAATTCAAAGGCCAACCGTTCAGGTCATGAGCAGAAAGTACTTTCAGACCTTCCAGAGTATCCTTTCAACCATTCAAAAAGCTATTGGCACGAGAATCGACTGAGCAAAGACGGGTTTAGATTACGCGTACATCCTCGGCTAGACTTACTGGGCACTCGTGTGCAGGATTGGAACCCCCTGGAACCTAAATGGCGGCATTTTCTTCGCGCGTCTGAGATGCCGTGGATGAAGGATCATAGTGTATGTTGGTTGGGTAAAATATTAGTATTAAAGGTATTAAACGCTGACTTGGTGATCTAGGTAACAGACGCTATAGTCTATCCCGCCGCAGGAATGATAGTTATGGCTTTAGAAGCAGCTAAACAAATCGCGGATGAGAACCAACCTATCAAAGGGTATTTCGTTAAAAACGCAGTCTTTTCAAGTCCTCTATCCATATCATTGGAGTCCGATGGGGTTGAGATAGAAGTCTATGTCCATCCTTTCAGGAGTTCTACCGAGAGAACCTCTATGAAATCCGAATTTCGGCTGTGTTCTCAACTCAATGGACAATGGAACGAAAACTGTCGCGCAATTGTTCAGGTGGAATATGAAACACCAGCCACTGAAGTAGACGGAGGTAAAGAGGCAACTGCCAGGTCGTTTTATTATTCTCAACTTTACAAGAAAGAGCGCAACAACTGTAATGGAGTGGTGAGTGCTGAGACCATGTATGCTTACATGCAGAACATCGGTCTATCATACGGCCCATCTTTTCAGGTCTTGGAGCAGCTATCGTATGGAACCAATGGACAGGCTATGGGAAGCATACGAGCTTTCCAATGGGTTGCCGACAACAACACCAATCATCCCCAGCCACACGTCATTCACCCTACGACTCTTGATGGGTTCTTGCAGTTGATGTTAGTGGCGCTTTCGAGAGGCTCGCGAGATGATATACCAACCATGATGCCCACACGGATTGGCAAGCTTTGGATCTCAAGTTCTGGCATCAGTTATCCGCAGACCACCGCAGTTGATGCATATGCAAAGACTGTGTTTTCAAGCCGTCGTACGACCGACGCGCTTTTGTTCGCTTTAGACCAGACTACGGGGCGCCTTTTGCTTGCTTTAGAAGATGCGGAAGCAACAACGGTAGCCACTCGTAAGACGGCAGCACAGGATGAGAGCAATGGAAGGAAAATGTGCTACCGCATGTCTTGGAAGCCTGACATTGAACTTTTTAGTCGGCAACAAAGCCTGGTGTACTGCGAGACTGCGCGGCCTCATCGTCCTTCCCCTGTTGAGTATTACGAAAACCTTGATTTCGTTATAATCAAATTCATGTCGAATGCTCTAGAAGCTCTACAAGAAGGAGAATCCAGTGCTTCTCAATCTCACCTGCGCCAATATACCCGCTGGTTGAGGCATCAAAATGATAGATTCCAGTGCGGGAAATTGCCATATAGAGCTAGCGATCACCCTAAATGGAAAGCTATTCTGGAAGACCCTCAATATTGGGGTGTGCTTTGCAACGCTATCGAGGTTACCGGTCAGGGCAAGTTCTTTGTGAAAATCGGGCGCAACTTACTCAAGATGCTTCAAGGCGACGTGGACCCACTTAATTTTATGTTTCAGGATGACTCCGTTTCCGAGTTTTACAGGGAGGTCAATCGTGAGGTAATCTGCTACGAGCCCCTGAATCGGTATCTCGATTTAATGTGCCATAAAACGCCCGCACGGAAGATACTTGAGATTGGTGCGGGGACTGGATCAACTACTGATTTCATCCTCGAAGCTTTGAGCGCCAATGAGCAATTGAATACCGGTACTATGAACTGTTCCCAGTATGACTATACGGATATCTCTCCGGCTTTCTTCGAAGCGGCATCGGACAGGTACGAACGATATGGTGACAAACTGAGATTCAAGGTCCTGGACATCGAGTCCGACCCATTCAAGCAAGGGTTTGAACCCGGGACGTACGATCTCATCTTTGCTGCCAGTGTACTTCATGCAACGAAGAACTTAGACGTTACGATACGCAATGCTCGATCGCTTCTAAAACCTGGCGGTAAGCTCATTATGTGGGAGATCACCGAAGATACCATCAGGTCAGGATTCGCATTTGGACTCTTACCTGGTTGGTGGCTCAGCGAAGACGAGTACCGGGAACATGGACCGTGCATATCGACCACTGAGTGGGACGAGGTCATGCTTCGTAACGGATTTTCGGGCATAGAGCTAGAAACACCGGATTTCATGGACAAAGGCTGTCATGAGTACAGTATCCTTATTTCCACAGCTGTGGAGCCTGTTGTTGAGCGATTGCCTACTCCATCATCGCCTGAATCGAATTGCCCCAAGCTCTTGATCATTGTTACCAAACATAACGCGGCTCAACTCACGATGGCTAATACACTTATGTCCCGGCTTACTTCTTCGAGCAAAAGTAAAGATTGTTCGATTGTGACATTAGAAGAGACTTCGGCAATAGTAGACCTCAACAGTAGGTTTTGCATCTCGCTCACGGAAGCAGATAAGCCGATTTTGTCAAATATCAACAAAAGTAGCTTTGATGGCCTGCGGCATATTCTTACAAACGCTCTTGGCATTCTCTGGACCACGAATGGCGGAGGCCATCATTTAAGTGATCCAAGTTTTCATCTGATAGACGGCCTAGCAAGAGTTGCTCGCGCTGAATTCAATCAGGTTGTCTTTGTTACCCTAGCACTTGAAAACACTGATATAATGAGTGATGCGGCCGTTGAAACGGTATTACGGACATTTGAGACCATATCTCGACAGTGTCCGGACGATCTCGAATCCGAATATGTGGAAAGAGACAAGATGCTTGAGATTGGGCGAGTTGTCGAAGCTGGCTACCTCAATCAAGACCTGCAAGTCAAGACCAGTCCGAACCAAGTCAGGATGCGAGAATTCGGATCTGTACCAGCTCTGGCCTTGCAAATCGGATCACCAGGCCTTCTGGATTCCTTATACTTCTCTGAAGATGACATCACTACGAAACCTTTGGCCTCCGGAGAGGTCGAAATCAAGGTTGAATCTGCAGGTGTCAATTTCAGAGATTGTCTCACAGTGCTCGGTCAGATCAATGCGATCTCGCTGGGATCCGAGTGTGCTGGCATTGTCAGCAGAGTTGGAGAAGGCTGCGAATTGCGACCTGGCGACCGTGTGACTGCATGCTTCGCGAACACAATCAAAACATACGCTCGAGGCTCTGAAGCGTGCGTGATGAAACTTCCCGACAGCTTTGCAAGTACCGAGGCCAGCGCTGTGCCCGTTGTTTTCGTTACCGCGTGGCACGCGCTTTGCGATGTGGCAAAGCTTCAACGAGGAGAATCGATTCTTATACATGCTGGTGCTGGAGGTACCGGCCAAGCCGCAATCCAAATCGCAAAATATCTTGGAGCTGAGATGTTTGTCACTGTTGGTTCCAACGATAAAAAGAGACTGCTTATGAGCTTGTACGACATACCACAAGATCATATACTCTATTCTAGGAACACATCCTTTACCGATGGCATTATGCGCCTAACAAACGGGCGTGGCGTGGATGTTGTCTTAAACTCCTTGTCAGGCGAAAGTCTTCTAGCATCTTGGGAATGCATAGCTCAGGTAAGCAATCCAGGTTTTTGGCGTGATTTTGATTAGTGCTGACTGTCGGTTTAGTTCGGACGTTTCATCGAGATCGGTAAACAAGATATCAACTCTCGTAACAACCTTCCAATGTGGCAATTCAACAAGGTGGCTACATTTTCGTCCGTTGACCTTTATCCTTTGTTTCGGGAACGACCTGCGATTGCCCGTGGTGCCTTCAGTGCGGTCATGCAATTGTTTGCGGAGAACATACTACACATTCCACAGCCGTTTCGAGTCTTTGGGGTTTCCGAAATTGAAGAAGCATTGAGGCTCTTGCAGAGCGGACGTGCTCCTGGTAAAATGGCTATAGAAATGAGGAACAGTAACACTGTACGCGTAAGTATATTTGGATATTGCTCCTAGTCAATGGGTCTTAGGCTGATCTGCCCATCTAAGACTGTCCTTGATACGAAACCTGACTATCAATTTCACGGAAAATCATCATACTTAATTGCAGGTGGTTTAGGAGGACTTGGCCGAAGCGCTGCCCGATGGATGGCTAGCCGTGGCGCAAAAAACCTCATTCTGCTCTCACGATCTGGTGCTCGTTCCGAGGCTAACATCATGCTGGTCAAAGATCTAAAAGCCATGGGAGTTTGTGTAGAAGCTTTGCCATGCGACGTTACTGACGCCGAATCATTACGCACCGCTCTTGCACGCTGTGCCAAGACGATGCCACCCATCAACGGCTGCATGCAGGCATGCATGCATTTGAGTGACGCTATCCTCGAGAACATGACCTTTGAGGATTGGAAGCTCGGGATTGGGCCTAAAGTAGAAGGCACTTGGAACCTACATAGGCTCTTACCGTGTGGTATGGACTTCTTTATCTGTTTCTCGTCTGTCTCTGGCATCATCGGATCGATTGGAGCGGCGAATTACTGTGCGGGAAACACCTTTATGGACGCTTTCGTCCAACATCGTATCATGCTGGGGGAGAAAGCGACCAGCCTCGACCTTGGCTGGATGGAATCGGAAGGTGTGGTAGCTGAAAATTCGTTCCTGTTGACCAACTTAGCAGCCAGAGGCTTCCTGATACCCATGTCTCAAACCGAGTTCCACGCCGTGTTGGACTATCACTGCAATCCAAGCTTGGCCATTATGACACCATCGACAGGTCAGATTATCTTGGGTCTTCAGACACCAGCAACGATGCGTGCCAAAGATCTCCCCGAACCTCACTGGATGCAAAGAAGCACATTCAGGCATCTACAACAGATTGGCCTTGGTGCACCTTCGCTCTGCCAAGCGGGTAAGGCCGTTGATTACGTTGCGCGCTTCCGTGACGCCGCGACATTAGAGGATAGGACGCAAATAGTAATAGAATGTCTCGTGCGGAAGTTGGCAAAAGCTTTATCAATCCCTCAGGAGGATCTGGATACTTCGAGGCCCTTGCATACTTATGGAGTGGACTCGCTTCTCGCGGTCGAGCTACGCAATTACCTTGCAAAAGAAATGGACGCCGACGTGACGATTTTTGACATTATGGGCGGTGCAAGCTTCCAAAAGGTGAGCGCGACCGTTGCACAAAAGAGCCAGCTCGTTCAACTCAGCCAACCGCCAGTCGAAGGAAAAGAAAAGTGTTGAAACGTAGGAGCAATAGGAGCAACAGTGGGAGCAAGGGGAGCAGGAGTAGTAGTGGGAGCAGTCCTCTGGCCCTGCTCCCTAACCCGATATGATTAGATAATCCACGCCAACCCGATCGGGTTAGCTCGGTTCCCTCTGGAACACGAAAACTTGGATTGTATCCTATATAGAAAATACACCTTTAGGCAATTATCAGATTTACACTTCATCAAAAAGTAAGTCGATGGTATTGAAGTACGGCAAGAGAAGATTCCGTCTACAAAGACCATGGTATACCAGGCGAATTGCAGCCATTCATGATCTTGGACGAAGGGCAGGCAACTTCGGCCCCGTTTCTTGTCAGGTATGAACATGTCCCACCGTTTTCTTAGACTGGCCTTATGCGGGTAGTCTCAGACCTTCCTCGACGATAGTCTCACCAGTGGTGCACTCTGAGTACGTGTCTGTACTTGCTTGTTTTTGCTTGCAATATTAATTTTATAAAGAAGGGTCGATAATCAGTCACGAAGATACTGGTCTTGCAAATCAAGCTGACTAGAGTTACTGAAGAAGATGTTTTTTGATATCATCTTAAAGTTGTCATCATCGATCATTGTCATCGATTCGAAATATATCTCTGATCAGTACACAATTGTACGACTATCTCAGTTAAAACATGAAGTGCTACAGAATGATCTTAATCAATACACTGAAAATGTTAAGAAAATTGTCAGTATTAAACAGTTGAATGATAAGTTGTTCAAGATGATTATACTTAAGTCATATTGCTCTATCTTACAGAAGAAGATTAACAGTTTATTTCTCGATCTCAAAATTAATCTGCACTACAATTCTATGAAATTTAAGTTGAGTGACGTGAGATATCTTAATTACAACATAACAAAGATGCAAAGTAAAAATAAATTTTTAAAAAGAGCAAAGAGAATGAAAGAGAACGTCTGAATTATTGCTATCACTTATTATTTCTTTCTTATAAATGCTGTACAATGTTGACTTTTATTATCTGCATTATCAATAAATTTAACATAATAACAGAAAACATTTAAAGCAGTTAAGTTAATTGAAGCACATTTATTAAACGACTTAATTAAAAAAAGTCTGCTATGACAAATGATCTCAAGTCTTTTGAATTGTCAGAATCATGTTTAAATGAGTCAATCAATGAAAGTCAGAATTGATAATGCTTGATCTTTAAAGATAACTATAACTGAACATTAAGAATACAGAAGAAGATGAGTACAAAAGCTTCTATTTATGTAATGTTCAGAGATTGCGCTAGTCTTAAAGAAAACATGTTGTGACGCAGTAAAGATGTGATGTGAAAAGAAAGATGTTGATTGAATCAAGAGATGTTGAAAAAACAAAGAGACTTGAATAAAGACTCAACTAGAAACGTTGATTAGCTTTATCAATCTTGATACGCTTGTAACATTATCTCTCTCTTCAAAAATTCATGTTCACATGAATGTAACTTGTTTGCTTGCTTTTTCTGTTGAGTTATTTTGATACTAGCGTGACTTATTTGAATATAATGCATGAAATTCATTCAAAACTTTCTTGAAGTCATTGAATTTTTCTTTATCAACATAGTATCATTCATCATTTCTATCTAGATCTTTTCATTTGATCTTGTACTGTATTCAATCTCGATAGCATCTGAAGTTCAGAATGTCATTTATCTTTCAATGTTTATTATTATTATCATCAATAATGATGAGTCTGAAAGATTTTGCATGCTGTTCTGATAAGCAATCATTCAAGTATGATTGCAGTAACTTCATGCTGAACATTGAATGCAAATGCTTTATGCTGACTGATAAATGAAGATGATACAAAGTATCTGCTTTGACAATGATTTGATAGAAACTCAGTTGTTTGTCTTTCAAGTCTTTACATGATCTCATTGTTTTGATGTTTCTGAAAGATAGTCAAACTCAGTTATTTACTTCATAAATGACATCTCATTTATATTTATTGATTTGAACTTTGATGATCAGCTTCATCTTTTTCAATTGTTGATGATTGAAGTTCAGTAGTTCTTTTATTCAAATGACAATATCATTCACTTTTCTAGCTTTAATTCGTTCATGAGTGATTTTATAATCAGTTATATCTGAATTGAAACTTATTCAAGAGTGAAATTCTTTATTGAAGTAGAAAGAAATCATTGAAATGATTAAAAAAGTATTGAAATTGTCATTGAATTTCATCATAAATATTCATTTGACTCAGTCATTTTGCATATAATTACAGTAAATTTGAAGTTTGCATTTCACATCTTAATTGATTTATTTCATTTGATCATCAATTTCAAAATAATAAGTAATGAATAAACTAACTGTAATTCTTAGTCGTTTGCAAAGATTCTTTCATATGATGAATATGAATTAAAAGTCTTTGTTTGAAATGATAGAACTGAATAAATCATGCAATCAACAGACATTTCATAGCATGATTTAAGCAATTTCTTCAACTGAAATGTTATCATCTTTTCAATGATAGAAAACATAATGATGTTCTTTAATGAATCAACATATGATCATGCAAATGATGTTATAGCTTTCTGACAAAGATAACTCAATGATGAAGTTCATAGTTATATCTTTTCAGCATTTTTATGAAATAAATAAAGAATGATGAAGTTTATTGATGTTATCTTTGAAAGTCTTACTGCGTTAACAAGCATGACAGTTTTGAATGTACTGTCAAATAATAGCTTGATAATCTGATTAATAGTAGAAATGTTGAACTAAATCAATAGTTTATTTATTATTGAAGTGAAAGATTAAAGATTGATCATGCACTTCTTGTAGTAGTTTTGTGTGCATGTTTTTGAAAATTTATAGAAGATCTTTTCTAAATAAAACATTGTCAATAATTTTGCAGCTCTTCAGTTTAATAGTATGAAATTTGAGCTTGTTTTCATTCATAGCTTGTTTATATTCATTGCAGAACTCATTCATTTAATTGATCAAATGTACTCTTTGATAAAGATTTGTCTTTAATTCAATAAATAAAACATTAATTTTATCAAAGATAAGAATAGTCTGAAAATAATCTTTCAAATGTTAAGTTGATTCAAAGATGTTTGTTAAAAACATTCAAGTTAACACATTAACTTTAATGTTTGTTTTATCTAATTTAAAGATGATCTGAAAATTGAACTTTGATAAAATATTCAGATAGTTTACTTGTCATTGATTTAACTGTTTATTTTTCATGAAGATGTTTAAAGTTTGATGATCAATGAATATTTGAATGAGTAATTCAATGCATTTCAACTCAGATTATCAATGTTCAAAATATTAAATAATGACTAGCAATTTCTTGTCATAGATATGATAATTGATTTCAGCAAGAATCATGCTTTTGCTGTAAAAGATCATCAAATAAAGTACATTTTCATCATCATACTAAGATAGTATTTCATCTTTTACATAGTTTGAAGCATCAATTTTCAAAATAGTTTGTTGTTTAAGATTGAAGTGACAAAGTACTGAAGTCAAACTGATCTGTTTCTTCAAATTCTCAAAAGTTTGAACACAAACTCTGTTTTAAACAAAAGAAGTGTTTTTTCTAGTTAACTGAGTAAATAATTTAACTAGTTTAAAGAAATCTTTAATAAAATGATGATAAAAGTTGATAAATTTTATGAAGCTTTGAATTTCTTTTAAATTGATTGAAGTAATTCAGCTGACTATGACTTTTACTTTGCTAAAATTCATACAAAGACTTTGTTTTGATACTATGACTTTTAAGAAGATAATTTCTTCTACATTAAATTTGTACTTTCAAATATTTATTTGAAGATCAGCTTTTTATAATTTATTCAGCATTAATTTGATGTAATTTCTATGTTTCTTTCTAGTTTTGTTATAAATGAAAATATCATTTAAATAAACTTAACAAAAGTCGTTCAGAAAGTTTTATAAAACATCATTTATGTATTACTGAAATGAGATTGATTTGTTAATCAGTTTAAATAATAACATTTTGTATTTATATACTTTTAAAGCAATAATAAAAATGATATAATTTTCACTATCAAGATGCATTTGAAGTTTGTTGAATGTTAAAATAATATTTAATCTGATCAGATGCTTGCAACTCATTATTTTATCAATAATGAATATTTATTTCTTTTGAAAATGACATTCAGCTTGCAATAGTTCATGCAGAATCAAAGATCTTTATTTGCTTTAAGAATGAATAAAACTGAAAAAGAGTAGAAAGTTTGATTGAAAGTAATGAATTTCTTGAACAAGTTTTCATTTAAATACTCTTTTACTTTCAAAAGTTTAACAGAAGACATTTAATATGTTCAACAGTGAAAAGATGTTGAATCATTAGTCAGTTCAATTTTATGATCATAGAAACAATTCAAAGAAAGTTTATTCAATTGAGTTTGATCAAAAATATTTAAAAACTTATGATATTTTGATGACAGTTTAACTTTAATATCTTTCAAATTTTGAATCATTTTATTGATTGAAAAGATGTTTAAAGCATTCAAATTGCATTGAGTATTAAATGCAATTTTTTTACTGATGTTCATCATAAACAAAGCAAAGATTTTAATCTTGTTCTTCTTTGAATGATTTAACAGCATTTTAAAAGAAGTTGCATTTATGCTTTGAATCAAGAAGAACTCTTTTTGAACAATGATTAAAATGAATTATTTGAACATTGAATGAACTTTATTTAAAGTAGTTGAATAGATTAAAGTTGATTGCAATCAATTTGAATGCTTTAAATTGAATGAAATTGAAAAAATTGAAATAAAAGTATTTAATTGATTCAAAAAAACAATGATGTCATTTTGCATATTCAGTAATATTTTATTTTTATTCATTCAGAATTTACTTAATATGATTTTATGATGATCAATATCAACTATTAACATTGATATAATCAATTTCTTATGACTTTTGATGATGAAATTGAATAAAATTTTATGAGTGATAATCTTCTTAAATATCTTTTTATCATAATCTTTTATTAGCTTTTCTTTTATCAATGATATAAATTGAATTTCTAGCTTTTTGCATGTTCAATCAACTAAATTTGTATGTATGATCATGTAAGTGATTGAATCATTGTTTATCAAAGAACAAAGATTGAATGATTGATTTTGCAAGATGAAATGAATGTTAATTAAAAACAACTTTTCAAAGTAATTCTCTTTCAATAAAATTTCATTTAGTTTGCACAAAGATATAATTTCTATCTTTTCAATAACTTTTAAAGAAATGATTGATTTTTTGAACTGAAATTCAAATTGAAATTGAAGCAATCATATTCATTGTTCATTGCATTGATTTTAGTTAATTGATCAAAATATTCTTTAAAACTATAATTTGATTTATGACATATAAAACAACTTTCAACTAAAATGTCTGTTTCTTTTGCGCTAGTTAAAATCACGTCATATGACTTTAAATGATCAGACTTCAAATGATTAAATGATTAAATAATAATAATTACTTTATGAAAGATAGTTTTTGAAAAATCATCAATGCATTTGATGAGATTGACTTTGTCTTTTATCTTTCAAATGATTCACTGATCATTATTCAAATGAATCAAATAGAAATGAATCTTTTTGAAAGAATCATATTGAACTAATTAATCTATTCAAATGAATTGAAGATGAAAGTTGATCTTATCTTTGAAATTGATGATTAGTTGCTTTTCATGATAGCTTAAATAAAAAAATAATCATTGAAACTGAGTATAAAACTCGTTGAATTTCTTTTGTCTTTGAATCAAATTGTAGTATTTTTTATGAAAGTTAACTTTTTTATTTGAATTATTAAACAATTAAGTTAATTCTTTCAAAAGATCATTGATAATTTTATAAAGATTGTTACAATTATATTAATGTTTAGTTTGAATAATTTCAGCTGCATCATCAAATAATTTAAAATGTATATAACTCAGTTTAATTCATTCATTTAAAAAGAGATCAATATTAATTTTTAGTTTATTTTGAATTTTGTTATATTAAATGTTTTATGTAGAATTCTTTTCATCAGTAAACAATGAAGAATCAGATATTTTTTGAGATCTAAAATGTTCAAAGTAGATTGAATCAGAAGAAGTAATTTCTTTAGTTTGAAGTTTAATTTTCAACTTCTTGATTTCATTATCTTGTTGTTTATTCAGCTTATAAAATTTGTTTGTTTCTTTGTTGAATGCTTTGTTTCAAGTCTTTCAGATTTCATAGAAAATGAAAAATGTTATTGTTTCAACAAATAACTTAATATCTTCATGAATAAATAATGCAGCACTTGATGATTTTAATGAATCAGCATTAAAGATTTAAAAGAAATAATCTTGAAATTCTTTGAAATGCTTCTTAGTAAAAAGATGATAAAACATGATGAATGTTTAGTTTGTAGAATTAAGCGAAGAACAATGCTTAATAGTTAAAGAAAAATCATGATTCAAGAATTTAATCTTCAAAGAAGAATGTTTATTAATTTAGTTTAATTTTTAAGCAATTCATAAAGATTCTTTATTGTTGAGATTATGTCTAGAATCTAATCACACTGCAGCGAGATAGTGCGTAGCTGAATAGAATGTTTGATCAATAGAAATAACTATAACTAGAATATTAAGAATACAGAAGAAATCAAAGAAAGTTTCAAGCTGTATCTATAGTAAAGCAAAACAAAGAAGATGAAGCAGATTTGCTCAGATATTAAAAGCGCTAGAATAAAGTATTGAAGCTGAGAATTTGACATGAGTCAAAACTTCTAGAGCTTATTGACTAGAAAATTCTATTCAATCTTCATACACTCGTAACATTATCTTCTTCTCTTTAAAAGTCATGTTTCTATGACTTGTAATGTAGTTTATAGCACTGACGTAAAGTTTTGATGTCTGTCTTTCTATCAATCTTTCTATTGATTCAAATTAACTCGTCAAATGTTTATTGTAGCAAACTCACTATGTGAGATAGAATGATCATTGAAGCAGACTCACTAGTTGCATGTGAACGTGAAATAGATCAATTCACTGATAGATAGAATGATGTGAATAAATAAATCATCGCATTGACAGCGTTTTTGAAGCAGACTCACTAGTTGACTAGCTCATCAAAGAGATTAATTCAAATCATGTCATTAAAGCAGACTCACTAGTTGAACAGAAACTTGAAATAAATCGATTCGCTGATTGATAGAGTGATGTGAGTAGATAAATCATTGCATTGATGAAGAATATCATTTAAGCAGACTCATTGAAAGAGAATTGACTTGCTCATCAAAAAGATTGATTCGAATCATGTCATTGAAGCAGACTCACTAGTTGAACAGAAACTTGAGATAGATTGATTCGTTAATTGATAGAGCGATGTAAGTAGATAAATCATTGCATTGACAAAGAGTATCATTGTAGCAGACTCACTATGAGAACATTATTTGTAGTAGCAGATTCACTAATTTGATTTGACAACACAGATTGTTTTGACTCAACTGATTCACAAGCTTTCAAGACAAAGAGAAAAGAAATGAGTTAAACAGCTTATTTTGACTCATTTGCTTCATGAGCTTGAATTGATTCTCAAGCAATCAATGAAGATTCTTTATCGTTGATTCTATTAATTGAATGAACTGTGCATACTTAATGAGCAATAAGTCATTTAGCAATTCAAACAGTCTTATCGTTAATTTTATCAAACTCTTTAGTGTTGTTCAGTCTTTTGATTGCATCAATCATCAGATAAAACAAATTTCTTTATACTTGTTTTGTTGTTCATTAAGTCGCTTGAATGAATAATGACATCTGTATCATATGATAAACAAATTCTTAATATAATGTTGAGATCATGTCTAGAATCTAATCACACTGCAGCAAGATAGTGCGTAGCTGAATAGAATGTTTGATCAATAGAAATAACTATAACTAGAATATTAAAAATACAGAAGAAATCAAAGAAAGTTTCAAGCTGTATCTATAGTAGAGCAAAACAAAGAGAACGAAGCAAATTTGCTCAGATATCGAAAGTGCTAGAATAGAGTGTTGAGACTGAGAATTTGACATGAGTCAAAACTTCTAAAGCTTATTGACTAGAAAACTCTATTCAATCTCGATACATTCGTAACATTTATCATGATTCTTGTAATTGAATGAACTTTGCATACTTAATGAGCAATAAATCATCTAGTAATTTAAACAGTTTCATCATTGATTTTGTCAAACTCTTTGATGTTGTTTTATCTTTTGATTACATTGATTATTAAATAAATAAATTTCTTTAAACTCGTTTTATCTGTACAAGTATGTTGAATGAGTAATGAAATCAATATCATGTGATTAATAAATTTTTAATGTAATGTCAAAATCATGTTTAAATGAATCAATTAATGAAAGTCAAAGTTGATAATGCTTGATCTTTAGAAATAACTATAACTGAACATTAAAAATACAGAAGAAGATGAGTATAAAAGCTTTTATTTATGTAATGTTCAGAAATTGCATTAGTTTCAAAGAAAATGTATTGTGATGCAGTAAAAATGTGATGTGAAAAGAAAGATGTTGATTAAATCAAAAGATGTTAAGAAAATAAAGAAACTTGAATAAAGATTCAACTAAAAATGTTGACTAGCTTTATCAATCTTGATATACTTGTAACATGAATTTAAGTTGATTGAATGATTTGACTTAAAACTTAATAATTTTAAAATCATACTATGTTTTGTTACAAGTGTGTTGAAATTGAATAGAGTTTTCTAGTCAATAAGCTCTGAAAGTTTTGACTCATGTTAAATTTCTAGCTTCAACACTCTATTTTAGCGCTTTTGTTGTCTAAGCAAATCTGCTTCGTTCTCTTTGTTTTGCTCTACTATAGATACAGCTCGAGAATCTCTTTGATTTCTTCTGTATTCTTAATATTCTAGTTATAACTATCTCTATTGATCAAACATTCTATTCAGCTACGCATTATCTCGCTGCAGTGTGATTAGATTCTAGACACGATCTCAACATGTTTTAACAATGTTATTAAACTTTTCTCAATGTTATTTGTATTGATTTTTGTTACAAGTGAAAACTTTAAGAAAACATTCAAGATAAAATCAATTATTAATAATTCAGAGTCTGTTTATGATTTTCAGTTGAAGTGAAACTTTCAGATCATTTATGTTAGAATTGAAGATTCATCATATGTTTGTTTTTTTGAAAAAAATTAATGAGTCAATCTTTTTAATGTTTATCATTTATTTTATTTCTTACTTTTAATGTGCAATTAACTCATTAAATTCAATTAACATGTATTTTAAAGTGATTTTAATTTGCATGAGTGAAATAAAATTAATTTACAGAAATTAAAGAATATATATTCAATTCTTTGAGCAAAAGTGAGCATGATTTTTACTCAACTTTATAATTAAGATTAACATAAACTTAAAATGTTTTCAAACAATAAATCTTTTTAATTTTAAGACTTTAATGAACTTAATTATTGTTTATCATAAATATTGAAAGAAAAATTAAATTTAAGAATGATATTTATTTTTTCTTAATGATAATTTTTGATAAAAGATAATCTATTAAGTTAACATTGTTTTATAATAATAATCATATGTGTAAAAGATTAATGAAAAGTTGATGATGAGATTTATCTGTATATGATGTTGACTATGAATTTTCTGATTCTATTTGATACATAAAAGTCAAAAGAATCAAGAAATCTTAATTCAATACAGTTCAAATGATGTTAGAACATTGTATAATCATGAAAATAATCATGCAAAGTTTTCACTCATATAACAACATCATTTTCTAACAGTTACAATTCATGAAGATGATAAATGATGCATCATTTTATCAGTAAAAGATGAAAAAAAATTAATAAAAAAGTCATTTCAAATCATGTTTAAATTTGATAAATTTAGATCTTGAGTTCATAATTACAAGTGTTACGAAGCATGTCGACATTAGAATAGAGTCTAGTCAATAGACTTTAGAGATTTCAATATGAAATCAAGAAACAACGATGTTTCGAGTTGAAATCTGCTGAAACATTTCATCTATTCGAGTTCTAGCAAATCGACTACTTAGTCTCTTTGTTCGCTCTACTATAGATACAGCTCGAAACTCTTTGCTTTCTTCTGTATTCTTAGTTTTTCTAGTTATAGCTACCTCTATTGATCAAACATTCTATTCAGCTACGCACTATCTCGCTGCAGTGTGATTAGATTCTAGGCACGATCTCAACAACAAGTGATCAATGAAATAGTAATTCATTGATTGTATAGAATGAAAAATGTTTAATATACTGAAGAAATGTTATAAGTTTATCTTTTCTTATTATTTTAACAAATTGAATGTTTATTTATGTGAATGATTGAAAGCTCATCAAAAATGATCAGAGTTGTAATAATTTTAAATAAATTGCATTCTTTATTATTGATCAGAACTTAGCATTGAACGACTGTGATTACATGTTTATATCAACAGCATATTCAATGTTTACATGATACAAGACAAGAGCAAAATAAAGTTATTTATTACAATCATATTTTATTCTTTCATTATATGCATCTTTCTTTCATCATATAATTTCTTGCTTGATGAATGACAATTATTAAACAAAGAACATAGTTTCAACATTATGATTCTAAGTATCATGAGTGCAAAGAATCATAATTTTTATAATTGAAGATTAAAACATCATTGTATAGAATATCATTAATGAAAAGCAGAGCAAAGATGATGCATTGCAAAGAAATAACATAAACATGCAGTAAAAGTTTATTTAAGCATCATGTGCTGAATAAAAGTTATAAATTCATAATTAAATATATTGTTTCAACATTAAAGTTTTTAATGATGTGCAATCATTGTGTAATTAATGAGTAATTTTCTTTCTTAGAGAGTTTTGTTCATTTGATATACATAGCATAAAGTTTCTCATGAGTTGATTCATTATTAATATCACACAGAATATGAATTAAATCAAATTAAATTAAAGATTAATGAAGAATAATTAATTAATAATTTCAACTTTTAACTTTATTTTTCTTAATAATTATTATGATACTTTCAAGCAATCATTCATTGCTGAGTTGATTAAAAATGTCAGAATCGTGCCTAAATGATACAATCAAGAGAAGTTAAAGTTGATGATGCTTGATCTTTAGAGATAGCTATAACTGAACATTAAGAATACAGAAGAAAATGAGTACAAGAGCTTCTATTTATGTAATGTTCAGAGACTGCGCTAGTTTCAAAGAGAACGTGTTGTGACGTAGTAAAAATGTGATGTGAAAAGAAAGATGTTGATTGAATCAAGAAGTGTTGAGAAAACAAAGAGACTTGAATAAAGACTCTGACTAGCTCTATCAATCTTGATATGCTCGTAACATTATCTCTTTCTTAAGTTAAGTTTTTTTCTTTTTAAAAACAATATATCTTTAATTATATAGTTTAATGACAATGTTACAACATTAAATTAATAACAGCAGTTTAATTAATTTTTATAAAATTATTATCTTTTTATGTTCTTTTTATACTTGTAACTAAATTAATCTGCATCATCATTGTATATTAATTGAAATTGTTTGTTCTTGCACTTTTACTTCGTTGTTCAACTTCTTTAAACTTAGTTCACAGTTATAATGACAAAACATTAAATTGTTTCATCATTTTTATTCTTAAGTCTGATTAAATTTTTAAAGAACTTATCACACATTGATTAAATAAAGTGAAATATACAATTGCTTGAAAGTGTAAGTAATTACATATTTGAAGTAGCATTCTGTTGAGATCGTGCCTAGAATCTAATCACACTGCAGCGAGATAGTGCGTAGCTGAATAGAATGTTTGATCAATAGAGATAGCTATAACTAGAATATTAAGAATACAGAAGAAATCAAAGAGAGTTTCGAGCTGTATCTATAGTAGTGCAAAACAAAGAGAGCGAAGCAGGTTTGCTCGAGTATCGAAAGCGCTAGAATAGAGTGTTGAGGCTAGAGATTCAACATGAGCCAAAACCTCTAGAACTTGTTGACTAGAAAACTCTATTCAATCTCGACACACTCGTAACATTATCTTCTTCTCTTTAAAAGTCATGTTTCTATGACTTGTAATGTAGTTCATAGCACTGACGTAGAATCTTGATGCCTGCCTTTCTATCAATCTTTCTATTGATTCAAACCAACTCGTCAAATGCCTATTGTAGCAGACTCACTATGTGAGATAGAATGATCATTGAAGCAGACTCACTAGTCGACTTGCTCATCGAAGAGATCGACTATCGACTTGTCATTGAAGCAGGCTCACTAGTTGCACGTGAACGTGAGGTAGATCGATTCACTGATAGGTAGAACGATGAGAATAGATATGTTATTGCATTGACGAAGAGTGTCATTGTAGCAGGCTCACTATGAGAACGTCATTTGTAGTAGCAGACTCACTAATTTAATCTGACGACACAGATTGTTTTGACTCGTCTGATTCACGAGCTTGGTTCGGAACGAAGAGGGAAAGAGATGAGTTGAACAGCTTATTTTCACTCGTCTATTTCATGAGAATGGGTTGATTCTCTTGATCGAGTGAACTTTGCGTACTTAGTGAGCGATAAGTTGTCTAGCGATTCAAACAGTCTCGTCGTTGATTCTATCAAACTCTTTAGTGTTGTTTAGTCTTTCGATTGCGTCGATCATCAGGTAAATGAATTTCTTTAGACTCGTTCTGTCTGTACGAGTATCTTGAATGAGTATTGATATTGATATC
>JAABUS010002302.1_pt1 | contig 36684 bp, 36 predicted proteins | sample 5560161 | NCBI WGS metagenome assembly JAABUS01 (sample SAMN10711885, study PRJNA513376) | rock metagenome | isolation source: Antarctica rocks | place: Antarctica: Victoria Land, Trio Nunatak nord | collected 2016-01-04
GCCCTACGTACCCACCGAGGCGATCGGGCTGCTGCCCCGGGAGGCCCGCATGCACGAGCCGCGCGCGGCGCTCGACGGTGGCGCGGACGGGCTTGACATCCAGCGCCGGGTGACCGCCGCGGCGCCGCAATGGCTCGCGCCGGGCGGCCACCTCGTGGTCGAGACGAGCGAGCACCAGGTGCCGAGGGCGGTCGAGACCATCGCCAGCAGCGGGCTGGTCCCGCGGGTGGCCAGTTCCGACGGGCTCGAGGCCACTGTCGTCATCGCGACCAGACCCGCCGCCCAAAGCGGACGGGGTTCCCAGCCGGTCCGACAGCGTGCCGGCGTGCAGTACGGAAATCGGGGCGGCCGGATTTGAACCGGCGGCCCCCTGCTCCCAAAGCAGGTGCGCTACCAGGCTGCGCCACGCCCCGTTGCGGTGTCAGTCTAGAGCCACCCACACCGACCGATGAGATCCGAGGCGCGCCGGCGGTCACAGGGCAAGACGCCCGGTAGGGTCCCGCCTGCCATGGCCGAGATCCAGCCCCTTCGCACGCTGCGCTACGACCCGGAGGCCGTGGGCTCGCTCGAGGCCGTGATCGCCCCTCCCTACGACGTGATCGACGACGAGCTGCGCGACCGCCTGCTCGCACAGAGCCCGTTCAACGTGGTCGAGGTGGACCTGCCCCGAGCCCCGGGAGGGGGCGACCCCTACCAGCACGCGGAGGAAGTCTTCGACGCATGGCGGCAGCAGGGGGTGCTCGTGCGCGAGTCAGAGCCCGCCCTATGGGTGCTCAGCCAGGAGTACACGGCACCCGACGGGAGCGACCAACGCCGGCGAGGCCTGTTCGCGCGCGTGCGAGTCGAGGACTACGGTCCCGGCAGGATCCGGCCCCACGAGCGCACCCATCCGGGGCCCAAGGAGGACCGGCTGAACCTGACCCGGGCCACGCGGACCAACCTCTCCCCCATCTTCAGCCTCTTCGCAGACCCCGGCGACGCCGCCGGCGCCGCACTCGACGCCGCCACCGCGCCGGAGCCCTTCGCCTCGGCTTCTGATCACGAGGGCACCCGCAACACGCTGTGGCGGGTGACCGACGCTGAGGCTATCTCCAGCTTCCAGGACGCCCTGGCCGGCGCCGAGCTGCTGATCGCCGACGGCCACCACCGCTACGAGACCGCCCGGGTGTACGCCGATGAGGTAGGCGGCGAGGGCGAGCACCGCTACGTGCTGATGTTCCTCTGCTCGCTCTCCGATCCGGGGCTCACCGTCTTTCCCACCCACCGGCTGCTCAGCGGGCTCAAGGACGACACCGCCAAGCAGCAGGCGATCCGTGAGGTGCTGATACGCGACTTCGAGGTCGAGCAGGTGTCGACCGACCAGCTCGAGCCGAGCGCGGCCGGCGTGAGCGTCCAGCTGGGCTACATGGACAGCTTCCACAAGCAGCCCTACCTGCTCACGATGAAGGACCCCGCCATCGCCGCGGCTGCCCTGCCGGGCAAGCCCGGCCCCTACCAGCGCCTCGACACAGCCGTGCTCGAGGCGATCGTGCTCGAGGGGGCGCTCGGCATGAGCGAGGACGACATCTCGCACCTGCGCGGCCTGGACTACTCCAAGAGCTTCGACGACGCGCTCGAGGCGGTCGAGTCCGGCAGGGCCGACGCAGCCTTCTTCATGCGCGCGACTCCGGTCGACCAGGTGCGCGAGGTGGCCGAGACGGGCGAGTCGATGCCACCCAAGTCGACGTACTTCTATCCAAAGATCCCCACCGGCCTGATCTTCAGTCTGCTGGAGTAAAGGACCACTGGAGGCCCAGATGAAGATCTACACGCGCAAGGGAGACGACGGCTCCACCGGCCTCTGGTACGGGGGTCGCGTGGGCAAGTCCTCGAGCCGCCCGGAGGCCTACGGCTCGGTCGACGAGGCCGCTTCGGCTCTGGGGCTCTGCCGCGCCGCGGCCGAGCGCGACAGCGAGATCTACAGGGACCTGCTGCGGCTGCAGAGCGAGCTGTTCGTTGCCGGCGCGGAGCTGGCCACCGCGCCCGAGGCGTCCGAGCGCCTCGAGGAGGGCGTATCGAAGGTGACCCAGGCGATGGTAGACCGCCTGGAGGGTGACATCGACCGCTACATGGATCGGGTCGACCTCCCGCCCAAGTTCGTGATCCCCGGCGGCACCGAGCTGTCCGCGCGCCTCGACGTGGCGCGCGCCACCGTGCGCCGCGCCGAGCGCAGGGTGAGCGCGCTCAACGACGCGGGCGAGCTTGGCGACGAGACGGTGCTCACCTACCTCAACAGGGTCTCGGACACGGTCTACGCGATGGCGCGCTTCGCCGACGAGGAAGATCCGGAGCTGTTCCAGGGAAGGGAGTGACGGTATGACGATGAGAGCGACGGCGCGCCGCAGCGGCAGCACCCTCAGACAGGAGATCGAGATCGGCGAGTTCAACCTCGTGGCGGACGAGCCCGAGGAGATGGGAGGCACCGGCGAGGGGCCGAATCCGCAGGAGTTGCTGGCAGCCAGCCTCGCATCCTGCAGCGCGATCACCATGGAGATGTACGCCAAGCGCAAGGGCTGGGACATCGGCGACGTGGCCATCGACGTGGTCTACGAGCCGGCCCAGCGAGGCTCGCCGACAAAGTTCCGGATGACGGTCGAGCTGTCCAAGGAGCTTCCCGAGGAGCAGCGCGACAAGCTCATGCAGATCATCGCCAAGTGCCCCGTTCACCGCACGCTCGAGGGTGAGGTCATGTTCGACGAGCGCCTCGAGCTGACCTGAGCCGGGTGCCCACCCCCGCGGAGCTGCGCGCGCTGCTGCTGTCCCCGGGAGAGGCCGCCGAGATGGACGCCCCGGGCACGACCGACGCCGCGGTTCTGGTCCCCCTCTACATGCACGACGGCGAGCTTGTCGCCGTGTTCACCGAGCGGCGCGCCGACCTCAGGCGCCACGCCGGGGAGATCTCGTTTCCCGGCGGTCGCCAGGACGACCCCGGGGAGACTCTGTGCGACACCGCTCTGCGCGAGGCCCACGAGGAGATTGGACTGGATCCCGGGCACGTCGAGCTGGTGGGCGCTCTACCCCCGGTGGGCACCTTCGTCACCGGCTACCGCGTCTTCCCCTTCGTCGGGGCGATCGAGGACGGCTATGAGTGGGTGCTGCAGGAGGCGGAGGTCGAGCAGCTGCTCGAGCTGTCCCTGGCGGCCCTGACGCGGGGCTTTGAGAGCAAGCGCCTCGTGCGCCGCGGGGTGCCGATCAGGACTCCGACCTACACGGTGGAGGGCAACTTCGTGTGGGGCGCCACGGCGAGGATCGTGGAGCACCTGCTCGAGCGCCTGGCTCCGGCGCTGGAGGACCCGGCACGCTAGCTAGGCGGGCTGAGCGCCGCCCGCGAGGGCCGCGTGGCGGGCCTGCTGGCGGGCGGTGATCGAGCGCACCACCACGATCAGAAGGATCCCGCCGAGCAACGTGAGCCCGTCGGCGACCAGGGTGACCTCCGAGGAGGCCTTGAGGGTCTCGGGTTCCTCGCTCTGGGCGAGCGCCGCCGCTACACCGTTGCCGATGTTGCCCAGCACCCAGGCGGTCCACCAGGCGCTGTAGAACACGGGCAGGGCCACCTGGCCCCAGCGCGCGATCCCCACGGGCGCGGACAGGTCGGGGTCGCTGGCCCGCCACACGTCGTTGGCCATCGACTTGGGGCGGACCAGGTTGAAGAACGGGATGAACCAGGCCCCGATGGCCCAGCCGCTGTCGTGGCGCACTTCGGTGGCGCCGAGCGCCCCGAGGTTGACGTGGGCGCGGTAGAACCAGACGATGAAGGCGATTCCGGTGGCGAGATAGGCAAGCGCCTGCAGCAGGCCGATGATCGCGACGCGCACGTCGTTGTGTTCGGCCTCTGAGGTCGTGAAGGTCTTCCCGTCCGCGATGCGGCCGAGGAGGCTCACCTCGAAGAACCCGGAGACGATTGCCGCCACCGTGAACAGCGCCACGATCGCGGTCATCACGTACACGACCGTCGCCGGCGTGCGCAGTGGACGGTAGGCCGGCAGCGCCTGCGGCACTGCCGCGGCCCCCGGCGACTCGGGGCTCACCCCGCCCGGCAGCGGTGGCCCGGCCACAGCGGGCTGCCCCGGAGGCGGCTCCCACTGCGCGCGCGCTTCGTTCCAGCGCAGCCAGACGCCATCGGGACGCAGAAACCACCACGCCCCCTCGTGAAAGACGGGCTCGGCCATGGGCGGACCCTAACGGCCGCCCCGGGCGAGCCCGTTCAGCTCAGACGTCCTTCTCCACCGGCACGTCGACCATGTTGCCCCACTCGGTCCAGGAGCCGTCGTAGTTCTTGACGCTGTCCTGGCCCAGCAGCTCATGCAGCACGAACCACGTGTGGGCGGAGCGCTCGCCGATACGGCAGTAGGCGATTACGTCGGCGCCGTCGGCCACGCCCTTGGCGCCGTAGAGCTCGCGCAGCTCGTCGGCCGACTTGAAGGTCCCGTCCTCCTGCACCGCCTGGGCCCACGGCACCGAGGCAGCCCCCGGGATGTGGCCGCCGCGCTGGGCGCCCTCCTGCTCATAGCCCGCCATGGCGATCAGCTCGCCGGAGAACTCCTGCGGCGAGCGCACGTCGACCAGCTTCACGTCCGAGTCCAGCGAGGCGAGCACCTCGTCGCGCATCGCGCGAATCGAGTCATCGGCTCCCTGAGCCTGGAATGTGACGGCCTCGTAGCTCGGCAAATCGGTGGTGACGGGCCGGCCTTCGGAGATCCACTTCTCGCGCGGGCCGTTGATCAGCTTCACGTTGTGGTGGCCGTAGTAGGCGAGATACCAGTAGGTGTAGGCCGCGAACCAGTTGTTGCGGTCGCCGTACAGCACCACGGTGTGGCGGTTGGAGATCCCCGCGTTACCAAACAGCTCACCGAACTCCTGGGGCCCCAGGAAGTCGCGCTTGACCTGGTCCTGGAGGTCGCTCTTCCAGTCGAACCCGATCGCGCCCGGGATGTGAGCCTCGGCGTAGAGGGCGGGGTTCTCGTCCACCTCCACGACCCGGATCGAGTCGTCATCCAGGTGATCCTCCACCCACTGGGTGTCGACCAGGACGTCCTTCGCGTAGTCGGCCACGGTGTCTCCTCCATTACCTGAAAAGTCGATAGGAATTTCCCCTATTGATATCAGGGGCCGCGGAGTGGCCCTCGAGGACGGGCCGGGCGCGACTCGACACGCTGGCACGCCGAGTTGGACAAATCGCTATTGCTACCGAGGCCGCTGGGTCATAGCCTCGCCTTGATGACCGGGATGGTCAAGGACGAGTCGCGCCCGGGTGCGCAGGCCTACCGGCCGGGCCGCGCATGGGATGAGGCCTACGAGCCGGCCGGGCGCCCGCGCCCCCACTACGGCCACGTCATGGAGGCGCTGGCGGGCGCCGACCTGGGTGAGCTGTCCCGGCGGGTGGCCACCCACCTCGACGAGGAGCGGGTGAGCTTTGGCGACGGCGGTGGCGCGACCTTCCGCGTCGACCCGGTGCCCCGGATCCTGGCCGCCGACGAGTGGTCGCGCCTCGAGGCGGGGGTGGCGCAGCGCACCAGGGCGCTGGCGCACTTCGTCCGCGATGCCTACGGCGAGCGCCGGATCGTCGAGGCCGGGCATGTGGCGGCCCGCGTGATTGAGTCCTCCGGCCACTTCGAGCCGTGGATGATGGGCGTCGAGGCTCCGGCCGCGGGCTATGTGGCCGGTCTCGACCTCGTGCGGGGCAACGACGGCGAGCTGGAGGTGCTCGAGGACAACATTCGCACCCCGTCCGGCGTCGCCTACCTGATGGCCGCGCGGGCGGCCGTGGACGCCCACCTCCCGGTGAAGGCCCCCCCGGCTCGGCGCGACCCGTCACCGGCCTACGAGTGGCTGGCCCAGACCCTGCGCGATGCCGCACCCGCAGGCGTCGCCGAGCCGTGGGTGGTCCTGCTCTCCGACGGGCCACAGAACAGCGCATGGTGGGAACACCAGCAGCTCGCGAAGGCGCTTGGGGTGGCTCTGGTCACCCCCTCCTCGCTCAGCGTCGGTGGCGGTCGCCTGCGCGCCGAGGTGGACGGCGACTCGCGCCAGGTGGATGTGGTCTATCGCCGTACCGACGAGGACCGCCTGCGAGACGGCGAGGGCCGGGCCACCTGGATCGCGGAGCTTCTATTGGAGCCGGTGCGCCGGGGCACCGTCGCCGTAGTCAACCCGCTCGGGAGCGGCGTGGCCGACGACAAGCTGGTGCACGCCTACGTCGAAGCGATGGTGCGCTTCTATCTCGATGAGGAGCCGCTCCTGCGGTCGGTACCCACCCACGACCTCGGCGATCCCGACGTGCGGGAGTCAGCGCTCTCACGGATCGGTGAGCTCGTGGTCAAGCCCCGTAGCGGACTGGGTGGCCGGGGCATCGTCGTCGGGCCCCACGCATCGTCGGAGGCGCTGCGGGAGATCGCGCGCCGCGTGACTGAATGGCCCACGGAGTGGGTCGCCCAGGAGCTGGTCACCCTGTCGACGCATCCCACGGTGTGCGACGGACGGCTCGAGCCGCGCCACGTGGACCTGCGCCCCTTCGCGATCGGCGCCATAAGAGGGGTGCCCCCCTCTGACAACATCCGGGTCGTGCCGGGAGCCCTCACTCGCGTGGCCTTCGATCGCGGGAACACCGTGGTCAACAGCTCCCAGAACGGCGGCGGGAAGGACACGTGGGTGCTCGCGTGAGGAGCGCAGGACGATCGCCGATCGGCCGAGCACCGCAGCGAGGGCTTCCGTGAGGAGCGCAGGACGATCGCCCATCGGCCGAGCACCGCAGCGAGGGCTTCCGTGAGGAGCGCAGGACGATCGCCGATCGGCCGAGCACCGCAGCGAGGGCTTCCGTGAGCAGCGCAGGACGATCGCCGATCGGCCGAGCACCGCAACGAGGTTCTCCATGAAGCCGCTGATCGGAGTCACGACGTCAGAGGTCCGCGCCGGGACACAGGTGAGCCCGACCCCCCAGGGCGAGCCGCCGCGGCGCGAGATGGCGCTCGGGCTCACCTACATGCAGGCAATCGAGGCGGCCGGGGGATTGCCCGTCGTGATCCCACCGCTCGAGCTCGAAGTCGTGGAGCCCCTGCTGGAGCGTTTCAGCGGGCTGTGCCTTTCGGGCGGCCCCGACCTCGACCCGGCCGCTTATCACGAGCGTCGCCACCCCGAACTCGGCCCCGTGGAGCCCGAGCTGGACTCCTTCGAGCTGGAGCTGGCCCGGCGCGCCGATGCCCGCGCACTGCCCATCCTCGCCATCTGCCGCGGCCAGCAGGCCCTCAACGTCGCCCGCGGCGGAACGCTGCACCAGCACCTCCCGGATCGCCCCGGCACGACGATCGCGCACCGTCAGACCGCGGCCGGCGACCGCACGACCCACAGCGTCGAGGTGGCCGCGGGCAGCCAGCTGGCCTGCCTGATGGGGCGGCGCAAGGCCCGGGTCAACTCCTTCCATCACCAGGCGGTCGACCGGCTCGGGCCGGGCCTGCGCGCGGTGGCGTGGGCGCCCGACGGGGTCATCGAGGCGGTGGAGGCGCCGGCGCGCGAGTTCCTCGTCGGCGTCCAGTGGCACGCGGAGATCCTGGTGGCCCGCCGTGACAACGCCGCTCTCTTCGAGGGTCTGGTGCAAGCCGCCGTCAGCTATGCCGGGGCGGCCGGAAGGGTGCGTGCCGCGTGAGCGACCTACCGGATTGGGCGGAATGGGCCGAGGGACCCGCCTACACGCTGGGTGCCGAGGAGGAGGTGATGCTCCTCAATCCCCACGACTGGTCGCTCGCCCAGCAGGTGGACCGGGTGCTGCCACGCCTCTCGGAGGAGCTGAGCTCCCACGTGACGCCAGAGACGCACCGGTCGGCGCTCGAGCTGACGACGGGGGTTCATGCGACGGCGGACGGGATCGCCGACGACCTGCTCAACCTGCGCCGGCTGCTGCAGGCCGACCTCATCCCGCTCGGGCTGACCTGTGCCAGCGCGGGCACCCACCCCACCACCGTCTGGCACGAGACCGTGGTCTCCACCGGTCCGCGCTACGAGTTGGTCTACGGCTCGATGCGCGAACTGGCGCGCCGCGAGCCCACCTTCGCCCTGCACGTGCACGTGAGCGTGCCCGACCCCGAGGACGGCATCCGGCTGGTCAACCGGATGCGCGCCCACCTGCCGCTCCTGCTGGCGCTGTCTGTCAACTCTCCGTTCTGGCAGGGCCGCGATACCGGCCTGGGGTCAGCGCGCACGCCGCTGTTTCAGGCCTTCCCCCGAGTCGGCATTCCGCGCGAGTTCCGCGACTATGCCGACTGGGCCCAAACGGTGGCCCTGCTCATCCGCTGTGATGCCTTCCCGGAGCCCACGTTCCTGTGGTGGGACGTCCGCCCCCAGCCGCGCTTTGGCACGGTCGAGGTGCGCATCCTCGACGCGCAGACCACCGTCGCGGAGACCGCCGCACTCGCCGCGCTCGTGCAGTGCATCGCGCGGCTGGAGGTGGAGGAGGGCTACGCGTCCGAGCCGCTCATCCACACCCAGGAAGCTCTGGACGAAAACCGATTCCTCGCCGCGCGCGATGGGATGACGGCCGACCTGATCCATCCGGTCAGGGAGTGCCGGGTGCCGGCGCTGGAGCTGCTGGGTGGCCTGCTCGAGGCCTGCGCGCCCCACGCCTCCGACCTCGGCTGCGCGGCCGAGCTGCGCACCGTGTCCTCCATGGCCGGCCGGACGGGCGCTCAGCGTCAGCTCGATCTCGCCCGCAGCGGCAGCGGCCTGCGCGGCCTGGTGAGCGACCTGTCCGAGGCGTTCGTGCGCGAGGGCTACACGGTCGAGGACAGCAGCCCCGCTGACGCGGCCGCGGTGGATCTCGGCTTAGGGCACGAGGCCTAGCGCGACAGTACGCTCTCGACCGCCGCGCGGCTCGCCGCGAGCCAGGCCTCGTGATCGGCGGGCCCGACCTCGACCACCTCCACCGGCATCCGGAAGGTGCGTGCGGCCTCCCGAGCCGTGGCCGCGCCCTGTGCGAGCAGCGGGGCCGCCACCGAGCCCGCCCCCTCGTATACGGCCCCGCGCACGGAGGTGTCGACCAGTCGCTCGAGCATGGACCGCCAGCGCGGCCCATGCAGGGCCTGCACCCCATCGCCGTCGGCGGAGCCCAGCAGCCAGCACACGGCGCTCACGTCCGCGAGATGGGTGAGCAGCGTGCCCAAGCGGTCCGGATCGGCCTGAACCGCCTCGATGCCCTCCGTGGCGATCGCCGCGCAGCCCCGGGCGCTGCGACTGGTGCCACGAACCTGGTGGCCGTCCTCCTGGAGAGCGGCGCCCAGCGCCCGGCCGCGGCAGCCGCAGCCCACGATGAGCACTCGCGCCACCCGGATCCCTTAGGAGCCCGCGTCGTTCTCGGGCAGGGGTCCGGCTTCGTAGCGCTCGGCGCGCTCCTTGCGCCAGCGCTCCTCGGCCTGCACCTCGCCGCGGATCCCCTCCTCGGTCAGCTCCTCACGTCCCGACGCCCGCCGGCGCTCGTTCTGGGCCTCCAGCATCTGGTCCACGTCGTCGAGCTCGAGTTGCGCCTCGTCCTCGATCGAACGGGTGGGCTTCCAGTCGACCTGGTCGGCCCCCGAGCCGGGGTACCACTTGCCGATGGCGAGGAAGATCAGCACCATCACCACGAGAGCGCCGAAGATGAACAGGCCAAACTCGTCGATCACCGGAGTCTAGGTGCCCTCCGGCCCGGGAAGTGCTCCAAGGCGTCCTAAAGGCTGAGTACTAGGGTGCCCAAGATGCGACCCCTCGCCCTTTCGCTCCTAGCCTTCGCCCTGCTCGCCGGCTGCGGCGGCGACGAGGAGCAGTCGAGCTCGACCGACGACGGCGACGCCCAGGTCGAGACGACCGACGCGGGCACCAAGATCATCAGGGCCTCCGACGAGCGGGCCGGCCTCGATGCCGAGATTCAAGACGACGGGATCTACATCAGGTCCTCCGATGACGCTCCCGCGGCGATCAGCGGGTTGGAGGGGCAGACGATCAGCGGCAGCTGCGAGGACGACGGCGGCGGAGGCGTCGAAGCCGCGACGCAGTTCCCCATCTACTGGCGCGATGACCCGGGCGATTGGGGCAGTGCACTCGCCCGCGCCAACCCGGAAGACGGTGGGGTGACCACGGTCGAGATCGAAGACTACGACGACTACGAGAAGGCCGAGCTGGCCAAGCCAAGGCTCTCCGAACACGTCACCCGCTGCGAGGTGTTCGCCCCCGACGACCTCGCCGAGCCCGTAGCCACGTTCGAGTTCAGAGGCGAATGAGGCGGCCCGTCTCTGGCCCTCGGCATTCCCTTCACGAGGCGACGGCCTGATGGCCACCGCCGACCTGACCGTGATCGCTCTCGGCCGCCCCGATCCGAGCGCCGGCGAGTACATAGCCGAGATCCAGCGCCGGTTGGCCACCCAGGAGCGGGTGCGCTACCGGATGCACGCCATGGGCACCTCGCTCGAGGGCACCACGGCCGACATCCTGGCCGTGGTGGCCGAGTTGCACGCCTCCCCCTTCGAGCGGGGCGTGCCCCGCGTCTACACCGTGCTCAAGCTCGACGAGCGCCGCGACCGTCCCGGTCAGACGCTCGACGACAAGGTTCGGTCGGTGGAGAAGCAGCTGGCGGAGGGCGGCGCGCCGCCTCGCGATGAACGCGGGTCATGAGCACAGTGCAGGCGAAGGTTTGCGGAGCTCAGCTTTGAGCCCGAAAACCGAGCATGCCGAGGAAGAGGTCGGCGACGTGTGCTTCAGCACACGAGCCGGCCGATGACAAAGGCAGGCGAAGGTTTGCAGGGCTCAGGGGCTGTCGCGCAGCTGGCGAAGGACGAAATGAAGGATGCCCCCGTGGCGGTAGTAATGCCACTCGTTGGGAGTGTCGATGCGCACCCGGGCCTGGAACTCGATGGCGGCACGGCCGTCCTCGGGCTCGGCGGTAATCCCGAGCGTCTTCGCCCCGCCTTCGAGCTGCTCGAGGGTGAAGGTCTCGAAGCCGGTCAAGCCCAGCGAGGACACCGACTCCCCGTCGGGAAACTGCAGCGGCAGGACGCCCATCCCCACCAGGTTGGAGCGGTGGATGCGCTCGTAGCTCTCGGCGATCACGAAGCGGACGCCCAGCAGCCGCGGGCCCTTCGCGGCCCAGTCGCGTGACGATCCCGACCCGTACTCCTTGCCGGCCAGCACGCACAGCGGCGTGCCCTCTTCGGCGTACTCCATCGCGGCGTCGAAGATGAACATCTCCTCGTCGTCCTTCTTCGTGTAGCCCCCCTCGGTGCCGGGCGCGAGCTGGTTGCGCAGCCGGACGTTGGCGAAGGTGCCCCGCATCATCACCTCGTGGTTGCCGCGCCGCGAGCCGTAGGAGTTGAACTCGCGCTGCTCCACGCCCCTCTCGATCAGGTACCGCCCGCCAGGCGTGTCCTTCTTGATCGCGCCGGCGGGCGAGATGTGGTCGGTGGTCACGCTGTCGCCCAGCAGGGCGATGGCGCGGGCACCGGCGATCTGCTCGAAGCCGTCGCGGGGCTCGGCGTCCATCCCCTCGAAGTAGGGGGCGCGCTTGACGTAGGTGGAGTCGTCGTCCCAGGCATAGCGGGCGCCCTCGGGGATGTCGAGCGAGCGCCAGTTCTCATCGCCTTCGAAGACCTGGCCATAGCTCCTGCGGAACATGTCGGTCTGCACGGCGTACTCGACGGCTGCGTTCACCTCCTCCCGGCTGGGCCAGAGGTCGCGCAGGTAGACGGGCTCGCCGTCGGAGTCCTCGCCCAGCGGGTCCTCCACGAGGTCGAGGTCCATCCGTCCCGCCAAGGCGTAGGCCACGCACAGCGGCGGCGACGCCAGGTAGTTCATCCTGACCTCGGGGTGGATGCGCCCCTCGAAGTTGCGGTTGCCCGAGAGCACGGAGCAGACGGTGAGGTCGGCCTCCTCGATGCCGGCCGAGACCGCCTCCGGCAGCGGGCCCGAGTTGCCTATACACGTGGTGCAGCCATAACCCACGAGGCTGAAGCCCAGCTCGGCGAGCGGCTCGGTGAGCTCGGCACGGTCGAGGTAGTCGGTGACCACCTTCGAGCCGGGAGCGAGGCTCGTCTTGACCCACGGCTTGCGCTCGAGCCCCCGCTCGCGGGCCTTCTTGGCCACCAGGCCCGCGGCCAGCATCACCGAGGGGTTGGAGGTGTTGGTGCAGCTGGTGATGGCGGCGATCACCACCGCACCATCCTCGAGCACGAGTTCCTCGCCGTCGAGCGACACGTGCGCGCTCGAGCGCTCGAGCTCCTCGGTAGCCGTCGCAGGCCCCGAGCGCTCGTGCGCGGGCTCGCCGTCGTCCGCGGTGTCCTGACCGGCCATCGAGGACGGCGGGTCGCTGGCAGGGAAGGTCTGGCGCGCTCCGTTTCCGCCGTGGTCGGTGTTCTTGCCTTCTGCCTGCTCGCGCAGCTCGGCGAGGAAGTCGCTCGCCGCGCTCGAGAGCGCCACCCGGTCCTGGGGGCGCTTGGGGCCGGCCAGGCTGGGCTCCACCGTCGAGAGGTCCAGCTCGAGCGTGTCGGAGTAGGTGGCGTCCTCGGAGGACTCGTCGTGGAAGAGGCCCTGCTCTCTCGTGTAAGCCTCCACCAGCGCGACCCGGTCGGCGGGGCGGCCGGAGAACTCCAGGTAGCGCAGCGTCTCCCCGTCGACCGGGAAGATCGCACAGGTGGCGCCGTACTCGGGCGCCATGTTGCCGATCGTCGCGCGGTCGGCGAGCGGCAGGGTGGCCAGGCCCGGGCCGTAGAACTCGACGAACTTGCCCACCACACCGCGCGCGCGCAACATCTCGGTCACGGTGAGCACGAGGTCGGTGGCCGTCGAGCCCTCCGGTAGCTCGTTCTCCAAGCGAAAGCCCACCACCTGCGGAAGCAGCATGGACACCGGTTGGCCGAGCATCGCGGCCTCGGCCTCGATCCCGCCCACCCCCCAGCCCAGCACGCCCAGTCCGTTGACCATCGTGGTGTGCGAGTCGGTACCGACGAGCGTGTCCGGAAACGCCTGGCCGTCGCGCGCAGTGACCACCGTTGCCAGGTACTCCAGGTTGACCTGGTGGCAGATGCCGGTGTTGGGCGGCACGACGGAGAAGTTGTCGAAGGCCGTCTGGCCCCAGCGCAGAAAGGCGTAGCGCTCGTGGTTGCGTTCGAACTCGCGCTCGGCGTTCTTCTCGTACGCGAGCCGCTCGGCGAAGGAGTCGACCTGGATCGAGTGGTCGATCACCAGCTCGACGGGCACCAGCGGGTTGATCGCGGCGGCGTCGCCGCCCAGCTCCTCCATCGCGTCGCGCATGGCGGCCAGGTCCACGATGGCCGGCACGCCCGTGAAGTCCTGCATCAGCACGCGGCTGGGCGCGTAGGCGATCTCCTTCGAAGGCTCGTCCGATGCAACCCACGTGGCGACCGCCTCGACCGTCTCGGCCGTCACCGTGTCACCGTCCTCGTGGCGCAGGAGGTTCTCCAGCAGCACCTTCAACGAGTAGGGCAGGCGCGCTACGTCGAACTTCGACTGGAGCGCGTCGAGGCGGAAGATCTCATAGGACTCGCCCCCCACCTCGAAGTTCGAGCGGGCGCCGAAGCTGTCGGGGTGGCTCACCCGTCGAACACTACCCCGCCCGATCGCGGCGCCCCGAGCCGCCCCGCTGGGCGGCCACCCCGATCAGGGGCTCAGCGGCTCGGCCACAAGCAGCCCGGCGTGACGGCTCTCGCTCGGCGCCGCGGACGGTGTCCCGGGAAAGGTGGCCTTGGCCCGGTAGCGCCCGAGGGCGCGCGGGCGAAAGAGCACGGTGGCGCGGCCCGACACGGCCCGGGTGCGGTACCGGTGAGCGAACTGGAAGCCGAACAGTCAGTCAGCCGCGCTTCGGGGGCTCGATCGTGCCGCAGCTCACGCCGCCGTAGGTGAAGCTCGGCACGATCGGCCACTGGCGACGCCAGGAGGGCAGCTCCGATGACGGGAACACGTTCATCCAACGTGGGTCGGCGCGGTTTGGGTCGGCCAGCGCCTTCTCCTTGACCATCGAGTCGTACTGGTCGATCGAGTCCTCGAGCGTGCTGGAGTTGAGGATCACCTCGCGACCCATGAACTCCGCCTCCCTGCGCAGGCCCGGGATCTTCGAGAGGTGCGGATGCCAGTTGTCGGCCGCCACCCCGTTCTCCGAGGTCACCCACACGCCGTCGGGGGTGCTCAACACCAGCGACTGGTTGCCGTCGGTGTGCCCCGGCGTCCAGGTGAGGGCCACGCCGACTCCCAGCTCCACGTCACCGTCGATCAGCACCAGCCCGTCCTCGATCAAATGGTCCATGCCGCCGGGCACATACCAGGCCCACTGCATGGGATGGGGAGAGCGAAACGTGTCCACCTCCTTGCGCTGGAGTAGGAACTTCGCGTTGGCAAAGAAGGGCCTGCGCGGCTCACGCTCGCCCTCCACCGGGCGAGACGTGCCCATGAGGATGCGCAGGTCCTGCACGTGCAGGTGGTCGAAGGACACGTAGTCGATGTCCTCCGGCGTGAGCCCGCAGAGCGCGAGCGCCTCGGCCACGGTGTTGTACTCAGTGGACAGCACCTTCTTCGACAGGCGCTCCCCGAAGCGATCGATCAGCTGCGCGTAGAACGGCGCAGCGCTGGAGCCCTCGAGCACGGTGGGCTCCCAGCACAGCGTCTTGACCTCGCCGTCGAAGGCCTCGAACTGCACCACCACGAGGCGGTTGACGATGTTCAGATAGGGGTTGAGGTAGCCGCGGACCGCGCCGCCGAAGGCGTAGCGGCTCGGGTAGCTGGCGCTCGCCAGGTCGACCGTGCGCACCCCCCTGATCCAGCCCTGGTCCTTGAAGCGGTGGCGGAACTCGTCCGACGCCGTACGGATCGCCTCGAGCCGGTCGCCGCGGGGCCAGGTGGCATTGGCCTCGTCGAACTCGTGAAAGGGGCGCACGCCGACCGCCTCCGGGCTCTCGATGGCTGCCATCCGCCAAGCCTACTGGCGGGCTGATTACGCTCCGAGCATCCACGATCTCGCCTGCGCCATCCATGTGCACTCGACCCATTCTGATGGCACGGGCACGGTGGCGGAGATCGCCGAGGCCGCGCAAGAGGCGGGCGTCGACGTGGTGCTGCTCACCGATCACGACTCGCTCGGGGCCAGGCGCTGCGGCGAGGAGGGCTGGCACGGACGGGCGCTCGTGCTGGTGGGAGAGGAGGTCTCCCCGCCTGAGCGCAACCACTACCTCGCCTTCGGTATCGACGAGCACGTCGATCACCGTGGGCTGACCCCCGCGCAGGTAGTCGAGGCCGTTCGCGATCGCGGCGGCTTCGGCTTCGCCGCTCACCCGTTCTCGGAGGGCTCCACTCGCTTCCGCCGCCTGAGCAACTCGATGCGCTGGGACGACCTCGCCGTGCTCGACGGGATCGAGGTGTGGAGCTTTCTCTCCGACAACGGCCAGCGGGTGACGAGCCTCCGGGAGGCGCTGAGCTTCCTATCCCGTCCCGAGCGCTACGTGACGCGCGCCCCCGAGCACAACCTCGCCGAGTGGGACCGGCTCGGCGCTAGCCGGCGAGTGGTGGGAATCGGTGGCGTCGACGCCCACCAGTTCGGCCGCAGGATCGCGGGCCGTGTCGTGCGCCTGATGAGCTACAGCCGCTCGTTTGGCCAGCTGCACACGCGCGTGCTCGCCGCCGAGCCGCTCACCGGCGACATCGAGCACGACCGCGATCAGGTGTACGCGGCCCTGCGCGCCGGACGCTGTTACATCGCGGCCCCCCAGGTGGCCGCGCCCGCCGGCTTCGAGTTCTTCGCCGAGCACGTAGGCGGGCAGCGGCTGGAGATGGGCGGCGAGGCCACGGCGGCCGGCTGGACGCTGCACACGCTGCTGCCGCGCCCGGCCCACGTGCGCCTGCTGCGCGACGGCTCCGAGGTAGCCGGCCTGCACGCCCCCGCCCTGGTGCACGCGGCCCGGGGCCCGGGCGTCTACAGGGTGGAGGCCACCCTGGAGACCCACGGCGCCGAGCGCACCTGGATTCTGTCGAACCCGATCTACCTGCGCTGAGCAGGGCTGGAGGCGCTTACTGGCGGGCCGACTCGGCGATGGCCTCGCCCGCCGCCTCGATCTTGTCGGGGTCGCTCGCCCAATGGCCCTCGGGATCGGGTGGGCCGTCGCGCAGGTAGCCCTCGGCGTCCAGAGCCGCGGCACAGCCCGATCCGGCCGCCGTCACGGCCTGGCGGTAGGTGTGGTCCACCAGGTCGCCCGCGGCAAAAACGCCGGCTAGGTTGGTGCGCGTCGAGCGGCCCTCCACCTTGACGTAGCCGTTCTCGTCGGTGTCGACCTGGCCTCTAATGATGTGCGAGTTGGGCTCATGGCCCACGGCGATGAACGCGCCGTCGATGTCCAGTTCGCGATCCTCGCCGCCATCGGCGTTGGCCAGCGCGACCTTGACGAGCTGGCCCTTGTCGCCCGCCTCGAAGCGGTCGATCGTGTACGGCGTGACCAGCTCGATGTTGTCGGCCTCGCGGACGCGGTTGAGCATCACCGCGGAGGCGCGGAACTCGTCGCGGCGGTGCACGATCTTGACGTCCTTTGCGAACTTGGCGAGGAAGGTGGCGTCCTCCATCGCGGTGTCGCCGCCGCCCACGACGATGGTGGGCTTGTCGCGGAAGAAGGCGGCGTCGCACGTGGCGCAGTAGGAGACGCCACGGGAGGCCAACTCCTCCTCGCCGGGCACGCCGAGCTTCTTGGGCTCCGCCCCCATCGCCAGGATCACGGACTTGGCCAGATACTCCTCGTCACCGAGGAAGACTCGGTGCACGCCGCCGTCGGTGGACAGCTCCACCCGGGTCACGTCGTCGGTCACGAAGCGGGTGCCGAAGCGCTCGGCCTGGTCGCGGAACTCCTGCATCATCTCCGGACCCATGATCCCCCCGGGGTAGCCCGGATAGTTCTCCACGTCTGTGGTCTGCTGGAGCAGGCCGCCCCACTGGAAGCCCTCGAAGACCAGCGGTTCGAGATCGGCACGGGAGGTGTACAGCGCGGCCGTGTAGCCCGCCGGACCGCTCCCGATGATGATCACGTTCTCGACCTTCTTGCTTGCGTTCGCCTGCTCGCTCACGAGGCCTCCGTAGTCACTTTACTTTCTGAAGTATAGCGTCGCTCCTCGCCCCAGCGTGCGACGGTGTGGCGCAGCTGGAAGTAGGCCACGATTCCCGGCGGGATCGGCAGCCAGAAGGCGATCACCCGGTAGGTGAGCACAGCGGGAAAGACGATCTCCTTGTCCACGCCGAACAGCACGAAGGCCCCGATCATGCCCGCGTCGACCGAGCCCACGCCGCCCGCGGGAGAGGGGATCAGGTTGGCGGCCATGCCGAGGAAGAAGCCCTGCACCAGGACGGCGAACGCCACGTCGCCCCCGAAGGCCTCGAAGCTGGCCCACAGGACGCCGATGTTGGCGGCCCAGAAGCCCACCGCCCCGGCTATCGCGAGCGCGCCACGGCTGGGATGGCCCAGGTAGTCCAGGGCTGTGCGCACGCCCGTGGCCAGCGTGGCCGGCGCGGGGGCCAGCTTCTGGGCGATCCGGGCGACGACGCCCTCCCCCGTGACCGCTCCGAGGCGGCGCTCGAAGTCGCCCGGGATCAGGGCCACTAGCCCGAGTAGCGCGATCACCACGCCGGCAACCACCGCGGGCACGACCGTTCCTCCGGCAGGCGACTCGCCGGGGAGGACACCGGTGCTCAGGAGCACCCCGAATAGCACCAGAGCCCCGAGGTACACCGAGTACGTGAGCACCAGGAAAGCGACCATCCGGCATGCCGACCGGCGACGGGGCATCCCGGCCTTGCGCAGGGCCCAGTAGGTGAGCACGATGCCGCCCGCTCCGGCGGCCGAGAACAGGCGCGTGGCGGCCAGCCCGGCCATCGTGATCTCGTACGACGCCTTGACGTCGAGGCGCCGGTGCAGTTCGTCGTCGCTGCGCCCGCCGAGGATGCCGCGAAAGAGCGCCACGTACGCCGCGAACGCGAGGAGGTTGAAGGCGACCGCGACCACGATCCAGTACCACGTGGCCGTGCCCAGGCCCTGGAGTGCATCGTCGAGCCCCACCACCATCGGGAACACGAAGTAGATCGAAGCGATGGCCAGGATGAAGACGACGCCCATGGTCACCATCTGGCGCCGGTTCGAGAGCATGCTCGAGACGCGCAGATCCTCGGCTTCGTCCTCCAGCCGCTCCTGCGCGTCGACCTCCGCGGAGGCGGGCTCGGCGGAGGCGGGCTCGGCGGAGGCGGGCTCGGCGGAGGCGGGCTCGGCGGAGGTGGCCTCCGACTCGACCTCACCGTCCCGGCGCCGGCACACAACCATCAAGGCGCCCCGGGCTCGAGCCGCTGGATCTGCCGCACCGCCACCAGGACCGCGGGCCTCGCGCGGGGAGCCGCCTGGCGGACGATCTCCGCGAGAGCTAAGCCCCCGATCAGGTCGACCAGGTAATGCTCGCCCAGGTAGACCAGGCCGAAGCCCAGCGTGAGCGCGTAAGCCCAGGCGATGGCCGCGGGCGTACGACCCACCTGTGAGAGGACGTGGGCGGCCATCACGGATGAGCCGAAGTGGAGTGAGGGCATGGCAGCGAAAGGGTTACCTTCCAGGGAATCGTAAAGCGGACGCCAGAGGCCTTTCCAGAATCGCTCCCCCGCCTCCACCATGATCCGCCTCACGGGCGGCGTGCGACCGGTCTCGGCCGCATACCAGGGCGGCGCCGTGGGCACCGTCCAGTAGGCCACCAGCCCGAGGTCGAAGGTCGCGGCGGTCAGGCATGCCGAGCGCGGGAAGCGCTCGGGGTGGCGGCACAGGATGTAGGCCAGCGAGCCGTGCGGGAACAGGAACCAGATCCAGTGCACCCACGAGAGCGCGAAGTCGTGCGGGCGCACGGTGCCGGGCGTGCCCAGCGCGCGCTGGAGGCGGACGGTGGGCAGCTCGCCCCATCCCAGCCGGCGGTCGATCCCCACCGGGTAGTCGACCCGCGTGCGCGCCAGCAGCCGCGCGGGATCGTCGTCGGGCATGTCGTAGTGCGTGTAGTAGGCCCACATCTGCAGCGCATAGATGCCGGCGTCGCGCACGCGCGTGCGCGGTGTGGCCAGGGCGAGCGCGACGGGCGCCTGGAAGCTGAGTGCCGTCACCACCGGCGCCCGGAGGCGCAGCCGGTGGCGGACGAGGGGGGCGGCCACGCCGACCGCGACCGCGCCCCAGGCGACGACACGTAGGGCGCGCGAGCTCCGCAAGACGGCAGCGAGTGTACTAACGCCCCGACCATTGGTCGGGGCGGCACGTCGGGTCGCGAGTAGGGTCAACCGCGTGGTCCGCCGGCGAGTCACGATGGGCTTGCTCTTCTATCCCCGCGGCGGGTCCGCCCAGGTGGTGCGCTACCTGGGCGGGGCGCTGGAGCGCACGGGCTGGGACACCTCGCTGGCCTGTGGCTCGCTGGGCGAACCGGGCGAGCGCACCCACGCCGAAAGCTTCTTCGCCGGAATCGAGGTGCACGCCGCCGACTACCGCGCCGCTGTGGCCGCTTACGAGCGGGGGTCTGACCCGATGGCCGCGCCGGTCCCGATGCACCCCTCCTTCGAGGACCGCCCCGGCGTGCCCGACCGGATCTTCGGCGCGGTCGAACCGCGCCTCGGAGAGCACCTTGCGAGCGCGTGGGAGCCGCTGCTGGCCGCCGCCGCCGAGCACGCTCCCGAGATCCTCCACCTCCACCATCTGACGCCGATCCACGAGGCGGCGTCGCGGCGGCTGGCGGGGACCCCGGTGGTCACCCACCTCCACGGCACCGAGCTGAAGATGGTCGACCGCGCCGGCGCCCTCAGCCGGCTGGCGCGCGATCTGGGGACCGACCTCCCCGGCATGGCCGACCGGGCCGCGCGCGGCGACCTGCCCGCGGCGGAAGCGGTCGCGCCCGAGCACCGCGAGCTCTACGCGACCACCCGCTGGCAGAGCTGGCGACACGCACCGCACTGGATCTCGGAGATGAAGCGCTGGGCGGCCGCCAGCCGGCGTTTCGTCGTGATCTCCCCCCACGACCGCGAGGAGGTGGGCCGCCTGCTCGACGTGGACCCCGCGCGCACGGAGTGGATCCCGAACGGAGTGGACCTGTCGCGGTTCGACCGGACCGGGGCCAGCGCCGGACAGCGCCTGGCCCGCTGGCGCAGGTGGCTGGTGGAGGAGCCGCAGGGCTGGAGCGAGGGCGGCGCGCCCGGCAGCGTCGCCTACACCGAGGACGACCTGCGCGCCTTCGTGGAACCAAGTACCGGCGAGGCGGCGCCCGTGCTGCTGTTCGTCGGCCGCTTCACCGAGGTCAAGCGGATTCCCCTCCTCGTACGCGCCTACGCGCGCGCGAAGGCCCGTTTCGAGCGGCCGGCCCCGCTGGTGATCTGGGGCGGCTTTCCCGGGGAGTGGGAGGGCGAGCACCCACACACGGTGGCCGTGAGGGAGGGAGTCGAGGACGTGTTCTTCCTCGGCTGGCGCGGGCACTCGGAGCTGGGCGAGGGACTCGCGTGCTCGGACGTGATGGTGATGCCCTCGATCAACGAGTCCTTCGGCCAGGTCTTCGTCGAGGCGATGGCCTGTGCGGTGCCTGTGATCGCAGCCAACGCCGGCGGCCCTCCGTCCTTCATCAACATCGACGCGGACCGGCCCAACGGCTGGCTCGTCGAGCCGGACAGCCTGGAGTCACTGACGGAGGCGATCGTCGAAGCGGTCAACAATCCTGGCGCTCGCGAGGAGCGCGCCCGCAACGGGTACGAGGTCACGCGGCGCGATTACTCTTGGGAGACGCTGGCCGAGCGGACGGCGGCGGTTTACGAGGTGGCGATGGCCGGGCGGGGGTAGCCGTCTCCCAGCGCCCTCAGCTCGCGCGCTCGGGGATCAGCACCGCGCCCGGAGCCTTCTCGGCGAACGCCTCGGCGTCGGCGCGGGTGCCGATGTGATCGCCCCAGTGCATGGGAATTGCGGTTCGCGGCTGGATGCGCCGGGCGGCCTCGGCCGCCTCGCCGGCGGTCATCACGTAGGTACCGCTGACGGGCAGCAACGCGACGTCCACCCCGACCACCCGATCCATCTCCGGAATCACGTCCGTGTCGCCTGAGTGATACAGTCGCTCGCCGCGAACGTTGAGGTCAAAGCCCACCCAGCCGGCCTCCCTCGGGTGAAACAGCTGGCCGTCGCGGTCGCGCTTGGAGGTGTTGTAGGCCGCCACCGCCGCCACCTCGACGCCGGTCACGGGCTCGAGCTCCAGGCCCTCCCCCGGCGCGATCGACGCCACCTTTCCGAGAGCCCGCTCGGCAACCGCCGCCGGGGCCACCAGCCACGTGTCCGCGTGCGACAGCCGCTCGAGATCCTGGGGGGAGAAGTGGTCGTAGTGCCCGTGGGTCACGAGGATCAGGTCGGCGGGCGGACCCTGCTGCACGCGATAGGGGTCGATGTAGATCGTCGCGCCGGGGGCGTTGATGCGAAAGCCCGAGTGCCCCAGCCATTCGAGCGAGTCGAGGAGCATGGAAGCCAGGATAGGGTCGAGCTTTCCCATGAACGACAGGAGGCGCCCCGCGTGAGCTATGAGACCGTGAAGTGGGAACAGAGCGAGGGCGTCGGCCGCATCACCCTCAACCGGCCCGACTCCCTCAACGCCTGGACCGAGCAGCTTGGCCACGAGCTGGGAGAGCTTGTGGGCGTGCGCGCGGCGGACGCATCGGTGCGCGCCGTGCTCGTGACGGGTGAGGGCCGCGGCTTCTCCTCGGGTAGAGACCTTAAGGCCGGCTTTTCGGCCCACCCCGACGACGGCAGGCCTGACGTGGCGCGCGAGCTGCACGAGATCTACCACCCGGTCATCGCCACCATCAGGCGCCTCGAGAAGCCCGTCGTGGCGGCGGTGAACGGCCCCGCGGTGGGCATCGGCTGCTCGCTCGCGCTGTCGTGCGATCTCGTGCTTGCGGCCGAGTCGGCCTACTTCGCCCTCGCCTTCGTGAACATCGGCCTGATGCCCGACGGCGGCTCGACGCTGCTGGTGCCGGCGGCGGTCGGAAAGGCCCGCGCCTTCCAGATGGCCATCCTGGGCGAGCGGGTGGACGCCGCTCGGGCACTCGAGTGGGGACTGGTCAACGAACGTCATCCCGACGCCGAGCTGCTGCCCGCCGCGGAGGCGCTGGTGGCCCGCCTCGCCGCGGGACCGACCCGCGCCTACGCCGACAGCAAGAGCGCGCTCAACCGCGCGATCTACCCCGATCTGGACCGCCAGCTGGCCCTGGAGGCGGATCTCCAGCACCAGCTCGTGCGCACCGACGACTTCCTCGAGGGCGCCGGCGCCTTCGTCGAGAAGCGCACGCCGGCCTTCAAGGGGTCCTGAGCGGCGGCTCGCTAGGGTCCCCGGCGAGGGGGACATAACGTCCTCGCTCGAGACGACGAAGGGAGACTCGTATGAAGGTTCTCGGAGTGGGCTTCGGCCGCAGCGGGACGATGTCGCTGAAGGCGGCGCTGGAAGAAGTCGGCGCGGGCCCCTGCATGCACATGATCGATCTGATCCGCAACAACGAACTGATCCCGCCGTGGCACGACGCCGCGATCAAGGGCGAAATCGACTTCGATCGCATGTTCGCGGGCTTTGAGTCGACCATCGACTGGCCCGGCTGCAGCTACTGGCGCGAGCTGATCGACTATTACCCGGACGCCGCCGTCCTGCTCAACTACCGCGAGTTCGACGGCTGGTACAAGAGCGTGAAGAACACCATCGTCGCCGTCCGCGACGCTTCGCAGAAGGGCGAGCTCAAGCCGGACGCCAACCGGCCGGCGCCGCCGCCCGAGTTGTGGCAGGTGATCGGCACGCTGATCTACGAGCACGACTTCCAGGGCCGGTTCGAGGACGAGGACTGGATGCGCGACATGTACTACGGCCGCATAGAGGAGATTCAGTCGACGGTGCCCGCCGAGCGGCTGACGATCTTCAAGCTCGAGGACCAGCCCGGCTGGGAACCCATCGCCAAGATGGTCGGCGTCGAGGCGCCCACGACGGAGTTCCCGCACCTGCACGACACGGACGAGTTCCGCTCGGAGTTCGGTCTGCCGGCTCTGGCCTAGCGCCCGCCGGCGGGCGGCGTCGCAAGACGCAGGCAGCACGAAGTAGAGCGTCCTGCAAGGCGCGGGATATGATGCCGCGGCCTTGCAGGACCGCCTGATCGCCAACCGCCGCCGCTTGACCCTGCTCGCCGTCGCGGCGGGGCTGCTCGCGTTCATGGCGGTGGCCCCCGCCGCGTGGGCCGGGGCCTTCACCCCCGAGCACGGCGGATCGCCCAACGCCAACGAGATCGACCGCCTGTACCGGATCGTCCTCTATATCGCCATACCGATCTTCCTGATCGTCGAGGGCACGCTGATCTGGTCGCTGGTCAAGTTCCGCGAGCGCCGCGGCGGTCCCGAGGCCGCCCAGATCCGTGGCAACACCCCGCTCGAGATGGGCTGGACGATCGGCGCCGCGCTGATCCTCGTGGGGATCGCCGCGGTCACCTTCATCTACCTCGGCGACATCAAGAACCCGGCCCCCTCGGGCCCCGACGGGCTGGCCCTCGGCGTGGCCGTGGCCTCACTCGATCAGCCCAACCCGCCAAGTGACGGCGGCGAGTCGCTCGAGATCGGGGTCAACGGCCAGCAGTACCTGTGGCGCTACGACTATCCCGGCGAGCAGGTCTACAGCTACTACGAGTTGGTCGTGCCCACCGACACCACAGTCACGCTCAAGATCGACGCCACCGACGTGGCGCACTCCTGGTGGATCCCCAAGCTCGGCGGCAAGGCCGATGCGATACCCGGCCACACGAACGAGACCTGGTTCAAGATCTCCGAGCCTGGCACCTACCGCGGCCAGTGCGCCGAGCTGTGCGGTGAGGGTCACGCGGACATGCGCGCCCAGGTCCGGGCCGTGAGCCCCGAGGAGTACACCGCCTACGTCGAGCAGCGCGCGCAGGAGATCAAGGAGGCCCAGGAGGGCCTCGCCGAGCAGCGGCGTCAGCTGCGGTCCGAGCAGGCGGAGTAGTGGCCACGACCCCCGACCACGCGGCCCGGATCAACCGCCTCCAGCAGGCGCGTCCAGAGGTGGTCATGCACGGCGTGCGCGAGCAGCCGCGCGGCTGGCTGGCCTGGCTGACCACCACCGATCACAAGAAGATCGGGATCATGTACCTGTTCGCCACCTTCCTGTTCTTCATCCTGGGTGGCGTCGAGGCTCTGCTGATCCGGCTGCAGCTGGCCGTGCCGGACGGCACGCTGGTCACTCCCGAGACCTACAACGGCTTGGTCTCCATGCACGGCACCACGATGATCTTCCTTTTCATCGTTCCCGTCTGGGCCGGCTTTGCCAACTACATGCTGCCGCTGATGATCGGCGCCCGGGACATGGCCTTCCCACGGCTGAACGCCCTCTCGTTCTGGCTGCTGGCCTTCGGCGGGATCGCCTTCTATGCCAGCCTCTTCTTCGAGCCCCCCGGCGCCGGCTGGACCTCCTACACGCCGCTGTCGGATGACGCCTACCTGCCCAGCGGCGGCGTGGACGCCTGGATCTTCCTGATCCACCTCACCGGCCTGTCCTCGATGGTCGGCGCGATCAACTTCGTCGCGACGATCCACAACATGCGGGCGCCGGGCATGGGCTGGGGACGGATGCCGCTGTTCGTCTGGTCGATGCTCACCTACAGCTACCTGCTCATCGCAGCCCTGCCCGCGATCGCCGCCGCAGTGACCATGCTGCTCACCGACCGCCACTTCGGCACCGACTTCTTCGACCCGACCGGCGGCGGCGACCCGCTGCTGTGGCAGCACCTGTTCTGGTTCTTCGGCCACCCCGAGGTCTACATCATGATCCTGCCCGCGTTCGGGATCATCTCCGAGATCCTGCCGGTGTTCGCGCGCAAGCCGGTCTTCGGCTACAAGGCGATCGCCGCGGCCACCATGTCGATCGCCTTTCTCAGCCTGCTGGTCTGGGCCCACCACATGTTCACCACCCCGACCTCGACCGTGGTGCTCGTGTTCTTCATGATGAGCTCGTTCCTGATCGCGGTGCCCACCGGCATCAAGATCTTCAACTGGATCGCGACGCTGTGGCGCGGCTCGATCGTGATGAAGACTCCGCTCTACTTCGCCGCCGCCTTCCCCGCGCTGTTCGTAGTGGGCGGCATCTCCGGCGTGATACTCGCGGTGTTCCCCGTCGACTGGCAGCTGCAGGACACCTACTTCATCGTCGCGCATATCCACTACGTGCTCTTCGGGGGGAGCGTGTTCGGGGTCTTCGCCGGGCTCTACTACTGGTTCCCGAAGATGTCGGGCCGGATGATGTCGGAGGGGCTGGGCAAGCTCTCGTTCTGGGTGATGTTCGTGGGCTTCAACCTCACCTTCCTGGTGCAGCACTCCGCCGGGCTCTCGGGCATGCCGCGGCGCATCTATGACTACCCCGAGAGCGCGGGCTGGTGGGGCTACAACCTGGCGTCCACGATCGGGTCCTTCCTGCTCGGCATCGGGGTGCTGATCTCGGTGGTCAACGTAATCCGCTCGATCAAGCACGGCCAGAGGGCGGGCAACGATCCGTGGAAGGGCAACACGCTCGAATGGTTCACCCAGTCGCCTCCGCCGGAGAACAACTTCGACGTGGTCCCGAGGGTCCGGTCGGTCGAGCCGATGAAGGACATCCGGCGTGAGGTGATGAAGGCAGGTGACCACGCCGGGACGGTCGCGCAGCCGGTGGCCTCGGGCACGTGAGGGGGGGGTTGCAAGGGGGGGCGGTGCCCCCCTTTGACGGCATCGGGTTGCAAAGGGGGGCGGTGCCCCCCTTTGATGAAGTTCTCCCCTCCGCGGCCTACCGCCGGCTGGCTCTCGCCACCCTCGCGGCCACCTTCGCACTGATCATCGTCGGCGGGATCGTGCGGGTCTCGGACTCCGGTCTGGGCTGCGGTCCCGCGGGGTCGGGGCTCAACGGCTGGCCGTTCTGCAACGGCGACGTGGTCCCGGGCCTCGACCTCAACTCGGTGATCGAGTACTCGCACCGGACCCTGGGCGGGATCGTGGGCCTGATGATGATCTCGCTGGCCGTGCTGGCCCTCCGGCGCTACCGCTCCCACACCAGGCTCGTACGCGCCACGGCAGCTGCAACCGGTCTGGTCATCGCTCAGGGGCTGCTCGGTGCGGCCACGGTCGAGCAGGATCTCGACGAGCGGCTGGTGGCCTCCCATCTCGGATTGGCGATGGCGCTGCTGGCGGTGGTGCTCTACATCGTGCGCGCGACCGCGAGCGACCGCCCCCCGGCCAGCCCCCAGACAGGGTCCCGGTTTCGCCCGCTCGCGCTCATCTCGAGTGGCCTGGTCTTCTGCACCATCGTGGCCGGGGGGTACATGGCGGGCACGCAGAACTACGGCCGCTCGGACTACCAGCTGGGTGACGGGGCCCACCACGCATGCGGCAAGGAGTTCCCGTCCTGTAACGGCGACTTCCTCCCGTTCGGCCAGGCGCGCCTGGTGGACATCCACCTCACCCACCGGGTGTTCATGTACCTGGCCACCATCTCCGTGGTCGCGCTTATCGTGATGACGCTGCGCCGGCGCCCGAGCACCGAAATGGTGCGCGCCGCATGGATCGCCGCGGGCCTGCTCGTGTGCCAGCTACTGGTCGGGGCGCTCAACGTCTGGCTGGACGAGTACGAGGCGCTGATCGTGTTGCACCTCGCCCTCGGCACGCTGCTGTGGGCCACGGTCGTGAGCGTGGCGCTGGCGCTCTATCCGGCGCGAGCGCCGGCCACCTCGCGCTCCGGGTCGCCGTCGGGCGAGGCGGTGGCGGCGTAGTGGCCGGCCAGGCGGCCTCGGCCGCGGCGGTCAGCCCCACGTCGGGGGTCCGGCAGGTCATCTCCGACTACCTCGAGCTGACCAAGCCCAAGGTCCAGTCGCTGCTCATCTTCACCACCGTCACCACGATGTACGTGGCCGGTGACCCCTCGCTCGAGCTGGTGGCGCTCACTTGCCTGGGCGGCTACCTGTCGGCGGGTGGCGCCGGGGCGGTCAACCACTGGTATGACCGCGACATCGACGCGGGCATGACGCGCACCGCCGACCGGCCCGTACCCTCGGGGCGCGTCTCTCCCACCGCGGCGCTCACCTACGGCCTCGTGCTCGCAGCGCTCGCCGTCGTCGTCCTGGCGGTCGGCGTCAACCCGCTGGCCGCCGCGCTGTCCTTCTCGGGCTTCCTCGGCTACGTGCTCGTCTACACCGTCTGGCTCAAGCGCTCGACGCCCCAGAACATAGTGATCGGCGGGGCCGCCGGCGCCGTGCCGCCACTTGTGGGCTGGGCGGCCGCCACGGGCTCGCTGTCCTGGACGGCGCTGTACCTGTTCGCCATCGTCTTCTACTGGACCCCGCCCCACTTCTGGGCGCTGTCGCTGCTGATGAAGAACGAGTACGCCAAGGTCGGCGTGCCGATGATGCCCGTCGTGCGCGGCGAGCATGAGACCCGCAAGCAGATCCTGCTCTATTCGCTGCTGCTGTACGCGGTCACCCAGCTGCCCTTCTGCGCGGGCGGTTTCGGCGGCATCTACCTCGCCTCCTCGATCGCGCTGGGAGCGGTCTTCATCTGCGGTGCGGTGCGCCTCTACCGCCGCGCCGACCGCCGCTCGGCGCTCTGGCTGTACCTGTACTCGCTGGCCTACCTGGCGTTGCTGTTCGCGGCGATGGTGGCCGACGCGAAGCTGTAGACGACGCCGCCCGCGCGGCGAGCTCAGACGCTGCGGCGGCGCACCTGTTTGAGCTGCCGGTCGAAATCGGTCCCCGCGCTCTGCTCGTCCGCCTGGACCACGTGCATCACCGCGTTGATCAGCGCCAGGTGGGTGAAGGCCTGGGGGAAGTTGCCGAGGTGCCGGCCCGAGCGCGGGTCGATCTCCTCGGCGTACAGCTGCAGCGCGCTCGCGTAGGAGAGCAGCCTCTCGCACAGCTCCCGCGCCCGCGTGAGCTCGCCGACCTCCACCAGGGCGGACACCAGCCAGAAGGAGCAGATCGTGAAGGTGCCCTCCTCTCCGGCCAGCCCGTCGTCGGTGTCGCCGGTGCGGTAGCGCAGCACCAGCCCGCCCACGGTCAGCTCGTCGGCGATGGCGATCACCGTCTTCCTGATCCGCTCGTCGTCCGGTGGCAGAAACCGCACCAGGGGCATGAGCAGCACCGATGCGTCCAGCGCGGAGGTGTCGTAGTGCTGTGTGAAGACGCCGCGCTCACCGATGGCGTTGGCGCAGATGTCGTCCTTGATCTCGTCGGCGGCGGCCTGCCACTTCTCGGCCCGCTCGTCGTCCTCACGAATCTCCGCCAGGCGCGCGCCGCGGTCCAGCGCGACCCAGCACATCAGCTTGGACGACGTGAAGTGCTTCGGCTCGCCGCGCACCTCCCAGATCCCGCGGTCGGGCTCGCGCCAGTGCTCGAGCGCGTCCTCGACCTGCTTGACCATGATCGGCCAGATCCGCTCGGGCAGATGGTTGCGCGACTTGGTGTGCAGGTAGACCGAGTCGAGCACCGCCCCCCAGACGTCGTGCTGCTCCTGGTTGTACGCGGCGTTGCCTACCCGCACGGGCTTGGCGCCCTCGTAACCGGAGAGGTGGTCGAGCACCTGCTCGTCGAGCGTGGCCCGGCCGTCGATTCCGTACATGATCTGCAGCTGGCCCTGCTCGGCTTCGGCCACATCCATCACGAAGTAGAAGAAGTCGTTGGCCTCCCAGTCGAAGCCCAAGGTGTAGAGGCCCCACAGCATGAAGGTGGAGTCGCGTATCCAGGTGTAGCGGTAGTCCCAGTTGCGCTCGCCGCCCGGGGCCTCGGGCAGCGACGTGGTCGCCGCCGCCACCAGCGCGCCCGTCGGTGCGTAGGAGAGCCCTTTGAGGGTGAGCGCGCTCCGCTGCAGGAACGTGCGCCACGGATGGTCGGGGAACTCGCCGTGGTCGAGCCAGTGCTGCCAGTGATGGGCGGTCCAGACCAGCCGTTCCTGGGCCTCGTCGTAGCTCTGCGGCGCGCGGTGCTCGGACCACGAGAGGGCGGCGAACACGGTGTCGCCCTCATGCATGAGGGTGCGCGCGGTGGCGCGCGGACCCTCGATGCCCAGGTTCATGTCGGTGGTCAGCTTCAGCTCGATCTCTGAGCCCTCTGCCCTGGCGATCGCGTCGTGATAGCCGGGACCGGAGTACTCCCACTCGGCGAACTTGCGCCCGTAGTCGAACACCGGCTCGCAGTCGAGGTTGAGCTGCGCCTCGCCGTTCACGCAGCGCACCAGGCGCAGCAGCACATGATCGGCGTCGTAGTCGGTGGGCGAGCGCCGGTGGGTGGTGGAGCGGTCGTTCTCGTGATGCCAGGGGCCGATCAGCAGCGCGTCGCGAACGACTACCCAGCCGCCGCGCGTGCCCCAGCTGGTCTCGAGCACCATCGTGCCGGGCAGGTAGCGGCGCGCCGCGGGCACCTCGACGTCGGCCGGCCCCATGCGGAAGCCGCCGGCGTCGCGGTCGAGCAGCGCGCCGAACACGCTCGGAGAGTCCATCCGCGGGAGGCACATCCACTCGACGTTGCCGCTGGGAGCCACCAGCGCCGTGGTCTCGCAGTCGGAGAGGAAGCCGTAGTCGGCGATCGGAGGAAACGGACTGGCCCCGAGCGCGCCGTCCGTCGTGTAGTTCTTCAAGCCCCTTCTCCCAGGAGGGAGGCGGCCGAGGCGTCTAGGAGGACCCACAGGTTGCCCGGCGCGGGCCGGATCAGGCTGGCCGGGGCCTGAGGGTCCGGCGCGTCGCCAAAGGCGCGGGCCACAGCCTCGGCCTTGTCCTCGCCGGAAATCAGGAAAACCACCTCGTGGGCCGCATTCAGGACCGGGAGGGTAAGGGTCACGCGGGACACGAGCGGCGCCATGCCCGGTGTGTCCACCCCCACCGCAAGGCGCTCACGCTCTCCGAGCGCGTCGCCGCCCGGGAACAGAGAGGCGGTATGGGCGTCGGGACCCAGGCCCAGCAGCACCAGATCCAACCGCGGCGGCCCGCCCGAGCCAAACGCCGCGCTCAACTCGCGCTCGTACTCGGTGGCGGCGTCGGCATGGCCCAACTCGCCCTTGATCCGGTGCACCTGCGGCTGGGCCCCATGGATGCGGTCGAGCAGACTTTCGCGCACCATCAGGTAGTTGGAGTGCTCGTGCTCGGGCCCGACCGCACGGTCGTCGCCAAACCACAGCTGGGTAGGCGACCAGTCGAGCTGCTCCCGCGCCACGCGCTCGTGCGCTGCCCGCGGTGTGGAGCCTCCGGACAGGGCGATGTGCCCACCCTCGCGCACGGTCGCGGCGATCCGCTCGGCGGCGGCGCCCGCTACGTCGTCGATCACCGTGAGGCTGGGTTGGTTCACCCGGCGACCATTGACCTGACCGCGGCGAGCGCGGGCCCGTAGCTCTTGTCGCGCAGGAGGGCCTGGCGGATGCCCTCGCCCAGGATGCCCGCCTCCCCGCGGGAGGCGCCCATCACCGTCCAACGCGACTCGTGTCCCTTGCGATCGGTGCGGCACGCGCTCAGGCCGCCCGGCCCACGGTCGAGGGAGACGCTCATGCCCGAGGCCGTCTGCACGGTGAGCCCGGCGAAGCCCGGGGCGGACATCGTCGCGTCGGGCTCCAGACGCATCGCCACCTCCTGACCGCTCGCGTGTGCGGTGCCCTCCAGCACGCTCCCGTCGCTGACCATGGTTCCGGGCTGCCAGCCCAGCCGCACGGCCAGCCAGCCCAGGAACAGCAGGCCGGCTATCACCGAGTCGGGACTGTGGCGCACCGTGACCGCGCTGATCTTGCCCAGCTCGCCGCGCCACTCGGGAGGATCGAAGGTTCCGGCCACACGCTCGCGCCAGGGCGTCGAGCGCAGCCAGGCCAGGTCGACGATGTAGGCGCGCTCGGCCAGGTGGTCGGCCCGGCGCACGGCCTCGGCCGGGTCGGGCTCGTTCACCGAATCCACGAGCACCACCTGCGCCAGGTCCAGCAGGGCATCGACCCCCTCCGGATTGCCGTGGGGAGACCATACGAGCGTCGCCAGGTCGGTGACCACCAGCGGGTCGACGACCGAATCCAGATGCCGGAGGTGGTGGGGGCCGATGTCGAGCACGATCTCCTCCTGGCCCACGATCGCGCCCGACCCGTCCGCGGTGTCGGGCGCGGTGACCGCGGCCCAGCCGTCGATCGTCCTGCGGCCTGGCTCGACCGCGCAGAGGATCGTGCGCGAGGCGTGGTAGCGGCCCACCCTCTCCAGGCGGTTCTTGATCTCCCCCCGCCACTCGCGGTCGGCGATCACAACCAGGTTGAGCACGCGTGCGGGCACGAAGGTGTCGCTCTGGGCGTGGCGCTCGCGCAGCAGCTTGCGCAGCGCCTCCTCGACGGCGGCCGGGGTCGTGCTCTGCTCGCTCCAGACGCCGGACTCGAGCGCTGAAGCCGTCACAGGTGGACCGTCCCGCGGCCCACTAGATCGCCCTCCAGCGGTTTCCGGGTGCGAGCAGCTTCTCCGCTTCCCGGGGCCCGTGAGTGCCCGCCGCGTAGTGCGGCATCGGGCCGTTCTCCATTGCCCAGCCCTCGAGGATCGGATCGACGATCGTCCACTGCGCCTCGACCTCGTCGTCGCGGGTGAACAGCGTGGCGTCGCCGCGCATCGCGTCCATGATCAGGCGCTCGTAGGCCTCAGGGGACTGCGACATGAAGGCCGTGCCGTACAGGAACTCCATGTTCACGGGACGGATGCGCATGCGCGTGCCCGGGATCTTGGCCCCGAGCGATATCGACGCGCCCTCGTTGGGCTGAACCGTGAGCACGATCTGGTTGGGCTGCACTCCGACCGCTCCGTCCTGCTGGAAGGCCAGGTGCGGCACCGACTTGAGGAAGATCGCAATCTCTGTGACCTTGCGGGCGAGCCGCTTGCCGGCGCGGAGGTAGATCGGCACGCCCGCCCAGCGCCAGTTGTCCACCTCGAGGCGCAGCGCGGCGTAGGTCTCCGTGTTCGAGTCCGCGGGCACGTCGTCCTCCTCGAGGTAGCCCTTGACCTGCTCTCCGGCCGCCACCCCCGCGGCGTACTGGGCCCGCACCGCCATGTTGCACACCTCCTCCGGCTTGGGGGGGTGGATAGAACGCAGCACCTTCACCTTCTCGTCTCGCACCTCGTCGGCGGAAAAGGACACCGGGGGCTCCATGCAGAGCAGGGTGAGCAGCTGGAGCATGTGGTTCTGGACCAGATCGCGCAGGGCACCAGAGCTGTCGTAGTAGCCGGCCCGGGAGCCGATGCCTATGTCCTCGGCAGCGGTGATCTGCACGTAGTCGATGTAGTTGCGGTTCCAGATCGGCTCGAACAGCCCGTTCGCGAAGCGGAAGGCCAGCACGTTCTGGACCGTCTCCTTGCCCAGGTAGTGATCGATCCGGAAGACCTGCTCCTCGTCGAGCACGTCGAGCACCGCGGCGTTCAGCTCCCTGGCCTCCTGGAGGTTCGTGCCGATCGGCTTCTCGATCACCACGCGGACCTCGGAGCCCTCGTGATGGTCGAGCCCGCGGGCACCGAGCTGCTTGACGATCTCCGCGAAGAACGACGGCGACGTCGAGAGGTAGTAGACGCGGTTGAACTCGACGCCCGCCCGCTCGTCGCACTCCTCGATGGCGGCGTCGAGCTTCTCGTAGAGGGCGGGGTCGTCGAAGGAGCCCGACACGTAGCGCACGCCCTCGAGCAGCGCGTCGAGCACCTCCTCGTCGGTCTCTCGGCGTGAGAACTCCTGGATCGACTCCTTGGCCAGCTTGCGAAACTCCTCGTCGGGCATGTCGCTGCGCGAGGCCCCGATCAGGTTGAAGCGCTCGGGAAGCGCACCCTCGTGGGCCAGGTTGTAGAGCGCCGGCAGCAGCTTGCGCTTGGAGAGGTCGCCGGTGGCGCCGAAGATCGTGAGTGTGGTGGGACGGACCGGGACGCGCTCGAGGTCGGCGATCAGGGGGTTCTCCTGCTCGTCCTCCTCAGCCTTGGTGGAGGGGGTGGCCATCATTTCGACTCCGCTTCTTCTGCGCGGGTCTTCATCGTGTGCCCGCCGAACTGGTTGCGCAGGGCCGACAGGACGCGGCCGGTGAAGTCGGCGTTGCCGCGCGAGTAGAAGCGCGCGTAGAGCGACGCGGTTATCACCGGCGTGGGCACGTCCTTGTCCATGGCGTCCTCGATGGTCCAGCGGCCCTCGCCGGAGTCGGCGGTGTGGGCGGTCAGGTTCTCCAGCTCGTTGCCCTCCTTCTCGAACGCAATCGCCGCCAGCTCGCACAGCCAGGAGCGCACGACCGAGCCCTGCATCCAGAGGTGGGCGATCTTGGCGTTGTCGAGCTCGAACTCGCTCTTGTCGAACAGGTCGAAGCCCTCGGCGTAGGCCTGCATCAGCCCGTACTCGACGCCGTTGTGGACCATCTTCACGTAGTGGCCGGCGCCCGAGGGGCCCATGTGGGCCCATCCGGGGCCGTGCTCGTCAGTGGCCGGCGGGGCCAGCACGTCGAGGATCGGCGAGATGCGCTGCACCGCCTCGTCGGGGCCGCCGACCATCATGCAGTAGCCCACGTCGATCCCCCACACGCCGCCGCTGGTGCCGACGTCGACGTAGTGGATGTCCTTCTCCGAGAGCTTCTCGGCGCGGATCTTGTCGTCGACCCACTTCGAGTTGCCACCGTCGATGATCGTGTCGCCCTCGTCGAGCAGCTCGGCCAGGTTGTCGACGGTCTCCTGGGTCGGATCGCCGGCCGGAACCATGATCCAGACCGCGCGCGGAGCCTCGAGCCTGCCCACGAGGTCTTCCAGCCCGCTCGACCCGGTGGCTCCGTGGCCCTCGGCCTGGCTGACCGCCTCCTCGGAGAAGTCGAAGGCGACCACCTCGTGGTCCGAGTCGCGATGGATGCGATGGACCATGTTCCCGCCCATCTTTCCGAGGCCTACGAAGCCGAGTTGCATGAAGTCCCTTCGGTCGCCGTCGTTGGAGCCGCCCGTGCGCTCTTTCCCGTGTGGGCGCCGATTATGCAAGCCGGGGAGCGGGGGGCGTCGCGCGGGCAGAGAGGGCGCCGCCGGGCGCCGGCGCCCGGCTACCCTGAACCGGGTGCATCGGCGCTCGCTGGCTGACCCACATCTGGTCGAGAAGTACATCCGGGGGCAGGTTCTTCCCCGGTACATGCGGCGGCTGCGCGAGATCGAGAACGAGGTGCGCAGGCACAGCCGCAACCTCGAGCAGGCTCACGCGGACCTGGCCGGCTCCTGCCTCGAGCCCGGCGCCTTCGAGCAGCGCTGGCTTGCGACCGCACACGCCTGGCGCTTCGACCATGTGAACGAGCTGATCCGCCAGCACAACGAGTACTACCCGATCGAGCGCCGCCTGCCGATCAACCCGCGCACGGGCGACTACATCACCACCGGCGGGCGCCCCTACCGCCGCGAGCTGCTGGGGCCCGAGTGGATCCTCGAGCGCTTCCCGGCATCACTGACCATGTGGTGACACTCGTATTGGGAAGCAGAGGGCCATCGTCGTTTTCCACGTCGTCGCCACTCCGGCGGCCACGCACCTGCGCTACCGCGTGCGCAACCTGTGGAGCTTCGGGACGTCCGGGCCGGAGGACGAGCCTCACCGCTGAGCGCGGCGCAGAGCCTACTGCCCACTGCCCCCGTCTGAGCCGCCACCGTCGGCGCCAGGGCTGGCGTCTGCGCCTCCCCAGCCGGACGCGTCGAAGTCGATCCCGCCGAAGCCCTCATGCGCGAAGTCGGACAGCAAGTCAACCACGAAATCCTCATGTGCCTCGTAGGCCACTCGGCCCAGCGCGCCCACCCATTCCGGCTCAGACAAGGCCCCGGACAGCGGCGCCTGGACGGTCGCCGTGAAGAGCGGTTTGCGTACCAGGCGGCGGAGTCTGCGCGCGACGACTCGTCGCTCATCGCGGGTCAGGCGTCCGGGCAGGATGCCCGACCAAGCGAGAAGAAGGGCAAGGGCCAGGTCCCGTGCGGGGGGCGAATCGTCCTCCAGCAAAGCGCCGCAGAGCCGCCTGAACCGCCGCATTGCGAGGGGGCGGTCAGCGAGCCGAAGCCGAGGAGGCGAGAGCGTGCGGGATTCGATCAGTCCCGCCTGCGCAAGTTCGCCCGTCGCGTGCCGGCGGGCAACCATGGCGGACCACGGCCAGCTGTGACCACCCTGCTGTGAACGATAGGCGCGGACGAGCGCCCTCCGAAACCGGCGCCGGTGCCGCGGAAGGAGCCCGCCATCGCCAGGGTCGATCGCAAACAGGAGCAGATCGGCCACGAGCGAAAGCGCCGGCCCATGATTGTCGGGACCACTCATCCGCTCTGAGCCCTCGGCAGCAACGGATTCACCTTGACCGCGATCCTTGCACTCTCCCCCCTGGTCACATGGCTTTTTCCCGCTTTCAGGCGTCCCGGAGGACGGAGACGGAGACATGCTGACCAGAGTGCCTCACGACGAGGGCCCGTTGAGACGGCGCTGAAGTAGCCATGGGAAGCGGTGCTCACGGGCCAGACTCCCCCCGTCGTCATGGGTATGCCTGTGAAGTCCGCGAACGGAAGCTCTCGCCTCCCAGCGCGCCGAGCGTCGAGCTTCTTTGCCCTGCCACTGAACGCCTGGCGTAACTTCTCAAGGGCGAGATCTACAGCCTTGCCGGCCGCGAACTCGAGCACCACGCTCATTTCAGCATGGCTCCCGGCGGGCGCCTAGCCGAGGCCTACAGCCTGACGTCGATCGCGACTTCGTACTCCTCGACCGAGGCGCGGTGGCCCATGCCGTCGCCCGGCGGGCTCATGGAGTTCAAGACTTGGTCTCCCTTTCGGAGGTCATCCTCGGTCTCAAACAGGGTGATGGCCAGCCCGCGACCGTTGTCCGGGTCGACGAGTAGAAAGAAGCCGTTGGCCGGAACACCCTCTGGCGGCCCTGACTCCGCCCGCGAGCCCATCTCTTCGGCGTTTTGACGGATGGCGTCGGCTTCGCCGCCTTCGAACCTTGCTACACGCGCGTACATGAATACCTCGCTATGTCGGATTGGCGAGTCCGACCCTATCCGCGGCGCGCTCTGGCCGCTAGCCCAGCGTGTGATCGGGCGCGAGCAGGCCGGGAGTCGGGCGGGACCACGCCGCGGCGCGAAGTTCGGGCAGCTCCCCGCCACGGCGCCAGGCCAGGTCTTGGTGCCAAAGTCAGAAGTCCACGCCTCGAAAGCTGACGCTGAAACAATGGCTCGTTATGGCGGTTACGAAGTCGAGCTGCACGGAGCCGAGGGAATGTCGGCGGTTGTCGCCGCGTGCGCAGGGGTGGGGTTCCCCCCGCTTGGTCCTGTTTACCTCAAGCCCAGCGCAGAATGCCCCTCCATCGGCGCGCATAAAGCCGTGGGGCCGGTGCGGTACCTTCGCCTCATGGTGACGAGTGCTTCCACGGCGCAGGATCTGGCGGAGCGGGTGCTGGCTCAGGTCGAAGCGGCGCTGCGTATCGCCGAGAAGGAGGCTGCCCCGCCCAAGGTCGTCGATGACCTTCGTGCGATCCACCGAAGGCTGCACCAGATCGGTTTGCGCCACGACCTTCAGGGCAGCTTTTTCTAGCGATGGATAGCGATTCCCGGCGCCTCGTTCTCGAGGCCGTCGAGCGGGCGCGGGCACGGGCGG
>JAABUS010002303.1_pt1 | contig 36662 bp, 39 predicted proteins | sample 5560161 | NCBI WGS metagenome assembly JAABUS01 (sample SAMN10711885, study PRJNA513376) | rock metagenome | isolation source: Antarctica rocks | place: Antarctica: Victoria Land, Trio Nunatak nord | collected 2016-01-04
CCCCTCGGCGCGATCCGACCCCTCACCTAGGATGCGGTGGTGCCCGGCCCGCGGATCCTCCTGGTCGACGACGACCCCGTCATCCTCGACCTGCTCGCCGTCAACTTCGAACTGGAGGGCTTCGTCGTCCTGCGGGCGACCGACGGTGTCGAGGGCGTGGAGCGCGCACGGGCCGACCAGCCCGACGTGATCGTGTCGGACATCATGATGCCGAGGCGCAGCGGGCTCGAGCTGCTCGCCGAGGTCAAGGCCGATCCCGCCACCGCCCACATCCCGGTCGTGCTCCTGTCGGCCAAGGGCCTGGCCGCCGACGTGCGGGCCGGCCTCGACGCCGGGGCCGATGAGTACGTCACCAAGCCGTTCGAGCCCGACGACCTGCTGGCGCGGGTCGACAAGCTCCTCGGCCGCTGACCGTCCCGGACCGCTCCCGGTGATCCGCGACGACCTCGCCTCCTCGGTCCGCGCCGCGCTCGACGCGCTCGGCGTGGAGCCCCTGCCCGACACCGTGACCCTCGAGCGCCCCGCCCGGCGTGAGCACGGCGACTGGTCGACCAACGTGGCGCTGGCCACGGCCAAGGTCGCCGGTCGCAACCCGCGGGAGCTGGCCATGGCGCTGGCCGAGCAGCTCAACGCCGCGCCCCCGGCCCACGTCGAGCGGGTGGAGGTTGCCGGCCCGGGCTTCGTGAACTTCCACCTGGCCGACAGCTGGCTCCACGGGGTGTTGGCCGACGTCGTCGAGGCCGGGGTGGACGGCTACGCCCGTCCCGGCACCGGCGCCCCCGAGCGGGTGCAGATCGAGTTCGTATCGGCCAACCCGACCGGGCCGGTGCACGTCGGCAACGGCTGGTTCGCCTCCTACGGCGACGCCCTCGGCCGGCTCCTCGAACGCTGCGGGCACGACGTCCAGCGGGAGTACTACGTCAACGACACCGGCGGCCAGATCCGCCAGCTCGGGGCCAGCGTGCTGGCTCACTCGCGGGGGGAGCCGGTTCCCGAGGGCGGTTACCCCGGCCAGTACGTCGCCGACCTGGCGGCGACCTACGACGGTCCCGACGACGACGTCGAGGCCGCCGGGCGCTGGGCCGCGGAGCGCATCCTCGCCGGCATCCGCCGCACGATGGAATCGATCCACATCACCTACGACGAGTGGTTCAGCCAGGCGTCGATCCAGGAGAGCGACGCCGTGGGCGAGACGGTGGCCCTGCTGGCCGGGAATGGCCTGGTGTTCGAGGAGGACGGCGCCGTGTGGCTTCGGACGGCGGACTTCGGCGACCCTCGGGAGAAGCGGGTGCTGCGCAAGTCGAACGGCGACTACACCTACTTCGCCGGCGACCTCGCCTACCACCACGACAAGTTCATGGTCCGCCACTTCGATCGGGTCATCAACGTGTGGGGGGCCGACCACCACGGCCAGGTGGCCAGCCTTCTGGCCGGGGTGGAAGCGATGGGCGTCGAGCGGGGACGGCTCGAGGTGCGCCTCGGCCAGATGATCTCGCTCACCAGCGGGCGGATGTCGAAGCGGGCCGGCAACGTGGTCGACCTCGACGACGTGGTGGCCGACCTCGGCCCCGACGCCACCCGGCTGCTGTCCCTGCTCACCTCCATCGACCAAGCGGTGACCATCGACCTCGACAAGGTGCGCAGCGAGTCGCGCGAGTCGCCCGTCTACTACGTGCAGTACGCCCACACCCGCATCGCCTCCATCAACCGGGTGGCGGCCGAGCGGGGTGTCGAGCGCCCGCCGCTGGACCGGGTGGACCTCACCCTCCTCGGCCACGAACGCGAGCTGGAGCTGCTCCGGACGCTGTCGGAGCTGCCCGACGTGGTGGCCATCGCCGCTGCCGAGCGGGCGCCCCACAAGGTGGCCACGTGGGTGCGGGAGCTGGCCGACCGCTTCCACGGCTTCTACCACGACTGCTACGTGATGGGCGACGACGTCAGCGCCGAGCTCACCTCGGCCCGCCTGTGGCTGGTGGAGGCGGCGCGGGTCGGCTTCGCCATCGGCCTCGACCTGCTCGGGGTGTCGGCGCCCGAGTCGATGTGAGGTGACCGCGCTGCCGTGGTCGTTGCTGCCCGAGTCGGCCGAGGTCGGTCCGGACGGGTGGCTGCAGATCGGGGGCTGCTCCACCGCCGACCTGGTCGCCCGGTTCGGGACCCCGCTGTTCGTCTACGACGAGGGCCAGCTCCGGGCCCGCTGCCGGGAGGCGGTGGCCGCGTTCGGCGAAGGTGTGGCCTACGCCACCAAGGCCTTCCTGTGCCGGGCGATGGCCGCGCTTGCCGCCGAGGAGGGCATGCACCTCGACGTCGCCACCGGCGGTGAGCTGCACGTCGCCCTCGCTGCGGGTGTGGCGCCCGAGCGCCTCGTTCTCCACGGCAACAACAAGAGCGACGACGAGCTGCGGCGGGCCCGCGCTGCTGACGTCGGGCGGACAGTCGTCGACAGCCACGACGAGCTCGACCGGCTGGAGCGGCTGCACGCTGAGGACGGGCGGGTGCCGTCCGTCGCCCTGCGCGTCACCCCCGGCGTGGAGGCTCACACCCACGAGTTCGTGCGCACCGGCCAGGACGACTCCAAGTTCGGCTTCACGTTGTCGAGCGGGGCGGCGGCCGCCGCCGTCGAGCGGGCCCGTGCGTCGGCTGCGGTCGAGCTGGTCGGGCTGCACATGCACATCGGCAGCCAGGTGTTCGTCGCCGCGTTCTTCTCCGAAGCGGTGACGGCCATCGCCCCCTTCGTCGCCGAGTCGGGCGTGGCCGAGCTGTCGGTGGGCGGCGGGATCGGCGTCTCCTACGTGGCCGGGGAGGAGGCACCGACCATCACCGAGTGGGCGGCGGCGGTGCGCTCGGCCTGCACCGAGGCCGGCATCACCGCCCGGGTGACGGCCGAGCCGGGCCGGGCCGTCGTTGCCGGTGCCGCCGTCACCCTGTACACGGCGGGCACGGTGAAGGAGCTCCCCGGGATCCGCACCTACGTGTCGGTGGACGGGGGGATGAGCGACAACCCCCGCCCGGTGCTCTACGGCAGCGGCTACGAGACGTTCATGCCCCGATCCCCTCGGGCCGACCGGCCCCGGACGGTGACGGTGGTGGGCAAGCACTGCGAATCGGGCGACGTGCTCGTCCGCGACGCCGCCGTGCCGGCGGACCTCGCCGTCGGCGACGTGCTGGCCACGCCGGTCACCGGCGCCTACGGCCACTCCATGGGCTCCAACTACAACAAGGTGGCCCGCCCGCCCGTGGTGTTCGTGGCCGATGGCGACGCCCGTCTGGTGATCCGGCGCGAGACAGAGGACGACCTGCTCCGATTCGACCTGTAGGGGCGAGGCCGCTGGCGGGAGCGCCCGGCCTTGGGGTTGGTGTGTGAAGTCGGGTTGGTGCGCCAGGTCGGCGAAAAAGCGACCTCTTGCACCAGGCTGGCCCCACAGGTTGGAGCGCAAAGTCGGGTTGGTGCGCAAGGTCGGCCGAGAGGCGCCGTAACGCACCCCGCTTCGGCGCCGTGCAAACCGGACGACGGTTCCCCGTCCGTTTCCGCCTGTAGGGGCGACGGGGTCGGCAACTACCGTGGCGCGCGTGGACGGGTCTCCGGCCGGCGACGGCACCGTGCGGGTGGGGGTGCTCGGCTGCGGCAACGTCGGAGCCGCGCTCGTGGCCCTGCTCGACGAGCGCCGGGACGCCATCGAGGCCCGCACCGGCCTGCGCCTCGAGGTGGCGAGGGTGGCCGTCCGCAGCCTGGCCCGGGAGCGGCCGGTGGTGCTCGGCCCGGGGGTGCTGACCCTCGACACCGCGGCGGTCGTCGACGCTCCCGACATCGACGTGGTGGTGGAGGTCATCGGCGGCATCGAGCCGGCCCGCGAGTTGAGCCTGGCCGCCCTGAAGGGGGGCAAGCCCGTCGTCAGCGCCAACAAGGAGCTGCTGGCCAACCACGGCGCCGAGCTGATAGCCGCCGCCGACAGCGCCGGCGTTGACCTGCTCTTCGAGGCGGCGGTGGCCGGTGCCATCCCGATCCTGCGTCCGCTCCGGGAGTCGCTGGCGGGCGAGGACATCAGCCGGGTGATGGGCATCGTCAACGGCACGACGAACTTCATCCTCACCCGGATGGCCGAGGAGGGCAGCGGCTACGCCGAAGCCCTGGCCGAGGCCCAGAGCCTGGGCTTCGCGGAGCGGGACCCGGCCGCCGATGTCGAGGGCTTCGACGCCGGCGCGAAGGCGGCCATCCTCGCCTCCATCGCCTTCGGCGCCCGCGTGGTGGCCGGCGACGTCTACCACGAGGGCATCGCCGGCATCACCGCCGCCGACATCGCCTTCGCCGACCGCCTCGGGTACGTGATCAAGCTGCTGGCCGTGGCCGAGCGCACCACCGGCCCGCACGGCGACGAGATCGGGGTGCGGGTGCACCCGGCGATGGTTCCCCGGGCGCACCCGCTGGCCAACGTGCGGGACACGTTCAACGCCGTGTTCGTGGAGGGCACGGCGGTGGACGACCTCATGTTCTACGGGCGGGGAGCCGGCGGCCGACCCACCGCCTCGGCCGTGCTCGGCGACCTGATCGACGCCGCTACCAACCTGCGTCGCGGCGCCCACGCCACCGTGGGCACGCTGACCAGGGCCCGCATACGGCCCATCGACGAGGTGGTCAGCTCCTACTACATCAACCTCGACGTGGAGGACCGCCCGGGCGTGCTGCGCGCCATCGCCGAGGTGGTCGAGCGCCACGGCGTCTCGATCCGATCCATGGAGCAGCAGGGCCTCGGCGAAGAGGCCCGCCTCATCTTCATCACCCACCGGGCCCGGGAGGCCGACGTGCAGGCCACCCTGGCCGACCTCCGCGACCTCGACGTCATCCACCACGTCGGGTCGGTCCTGCGGGTGGTCGGCGACGACCACCTGACGTGAAGTACCAGAGCACCCGGGGCCGGGCCCCGGTCCTCGACTTCGCCGACGTCCTCCTCACCGGTCTGGCCGCCGACGGTGGGCTCTACGTGCCCGAGTCCCTCCCCGCCGTCCCCGCGCCGTCGGACCGCGGCACCTCCCGGCCCTACGTCGACGTCGCCCTCGACACCATGTGGCCGTTCGTGGACGGCGCCGTCGAGAGGACGTCGTTCGTGGCGATGGTGGAAGGCGCCTACGCCGCGTTCGACCACCCCGACGTCTGCCCGCTCGTCGACCTCGGCGACGGGCTCTGGGTGCAGGAGCTCTGGCACGGGCCGACGCTGGCGTTCAAGGACGTGGCGCTCCAGCTCGTCGGGCGGTTGTTCGACCACGAGCTCACCCGCCGCCACGAGCGGGCGACCATCGTGGTGGCCACATCGGGCGACACCGGCTCGGCCGCCATCGAGGCGTGCGCCGGGCGGGCCACCCTCGACATCGTCGTGCTGCACCCGGCCGGGCGGGTGAGCGACGTGCAGCGGCGGCTCATGACCACCGCAGAGGCGCCGAACGTTCACAACGTGGCCGTCGAGGGCACGTTCGACGTCTGCCAGGACCTGGTCAAGGCCATGTTCGGCGACGAGGCCTTCCGCCGCGACCTGCGGCTCTCGGCCATGAACTCCATCAACTGGGCGCGGGTGATGGCCCAGCTCGTGTACTACCGCACCGCCACCGACGCGGTGGGACGGTGCTCGTTCGCCGTGCCCACCGGCAACTTCGGCAACGTGCTGGCCGGCTGGTACGCCCGGAAGATGGGCGTGCCCGTCGACCGCCTGCTGATCGGATCGAACCGCAACGACATCCTCACCCGCTGGGTGGCGACCGGTGCGCTGGTGGCCGAGGAGGTCGTGCCCACCATCAGCCCGGCCATGGACGTCCAGGTGTCCTCCAACGTCGAGCGGGTGCTGTTCGAGCTGCTCGACCGCGACGGTGCCGAGGTGGCCGAGCTGATGGGCCGGGCCCGGGCGCTGGGCGCGGTGGAGGCGCCGCGGGACCCCGTCTTCTCGGCCGTCCGACTCGACGACGACGAGACCCGGGCGGTGATCGCCGAGGTCCACGCCGCCGCCGGCCACCTCGTGGACCCCCACACCGCGGTCGGCATCGGCGCCGCCCGCCGCCTGCGTGTTCCCGGCGAGCCCGTCGTGTGCCTCTCCACCGCCCATCCCGCCAAGTTCCCCGACGCCGTCGAGGCTGCCACCGGGGTGCGGCCGCCCCTCCCCGTCCGCCTCGCCGACCTGGCCGACCGGCCCGAGCGATTCGACGTGCTGCCCGCCGACCTGGGCCTGGTGAAGGCCCACGTGCGCAAGGCGGTGGCCATCACCTAGCCCCGCGTCAGGCAAGGTTCGCCTCGTTGGAGGCGTGAGCCGGCAGCGAGGATCGGATGGGCGCTGAGACGATCCACCACTTGAGTGGCACCGCGGATCATCGCCGGTGTTGACACCGACCTCGAGGTGCACGTCGCCGCTGCGCTCAATGCGCAAGGAGCGCTACTGGGCGTGCAGTCGTTCGAGACGACGACGCGGGCTACAAGGCGCTGCTCGGCTGGTTGGGCACCTTCGGCGAGGTCGAGGTCGCCGGCGTCGAGGGCACCGGCAGCTATGGCGCCGGACTGACCCGACACCTCCTCTCCGAGGCCGAGATGCCCCAACGCAGGATGGCCGATCGCCTGGCTGGCGACTGCTCCGACGCCAGCGTCAGCCCACACGACGCCGGCTTCGGAGGCGTACCACGCACTCCGCAACGCAAACCCAGCGGTAGGGGGCAGCCGGGAGGATCTTCGTGTCGTCGCCTACGGTCGGAGAGCGTGGATGGCGACCAACGACACGGCGCAGCGCTCTGGTCGCTGGACCCGACTGATGGCGAGCCCTTCGCGGACCGATGGTGACGATCCACACGCTGCCTGCAACTCCCGAGCGTTGGGACGACGTCATCGCAGCGTTCGGTCGACGCGGTGACGATCCAGGCTGGTGCTGGTGCCGACGCTTCATGGACCCGCCAGCCGGGAGCGGCGGTCCGATCGACAACCGGGCCGCGTTGCACGAAGAGATCGAATCGGCCTCGGTACCTCCGGGTGTCCTTGCCTATGTCGATGACACGCCGGCGGGATGGTCGCGGGTCATGCCGCGCGCCTCTGTACCCCTGGTCAATCGCAATGGTGGGCTCCGGCGCGTCCTGGACGACGATGCTGGCGCCTGGTGGATCACTTGCTTCGCCGTGCAACGGCGACATCGGTCGATCGGTGTCGCGACCGCCTTGCTCGACGCGGCTGTTGCCCTCGCGGAACATCACGGCGCCACCGCACTCGAGGGCCATCCGGTCGACACCGACGGGTTGAAGGCCGATCACGTCAGCGGCTCCGCCTTGTTCACCGGGACGATGCGGACGTTCGTCGCCGCTGGGTTCCACGAGATCGGTCGCACGTATCCGAGCCGCCCTGTCATGCGACGCGACTTCTGAGCCGTCCCACTCCGAAGTGCCGGTCAGCTACCACGACCGGATCGCCGAGCTGGCCTTCGGGGGCAGGGGAGTTGGTTCTTCCTTCCTCGCGGCGACCAGGTACGAAAGCCGGGGTCCGGTCACGACACCTATGATCTTCGCGGCACAACTCCCGCCGCGATGCGGTCTCGTGGCCGCAACGCCCACCGTCGATCGGGGGGCACTCCAGAGTGTCGTTTGGTCGCCAGCACTTGGCCGATCATGCGCCACCGGTCGACAGCCAGCCGCGGTGCGGATCAGGCGCTGTGCGGGCCACCACGCCTGGCGTACTCGGAGCGATAGCCGGCGGCGAGCTCTCGCAGCCGGGCCTTCGAGAGGAGCTTCCCGGCGAGCTGGAAGGTCCCGTGCTCTTCCTCGTCCAGGTGATCGCGTACCTCGGCCGACAGCTGGCGAGCGAGCTCGCCGAAGTGATCCGTCGTCGGGTCGACGCCCCTCAGTTGTTCGACGAACTTCTCAGCCTTGTGATGATCCGCAAGAGCGTGGCGACTCACGCGGAGACCCGCGTCGATCATGAGGAGCGGGACATAGAAGTGGCGCTCCTCCGCCGTGGCGTGGGCGTCGAGTTCGTTGGCGAGGGCGAGAAAGGCAGCCCGGCGCCGCTCGCCGGACGCTCGCCCGTTCGTCAGGGTGCGCGCCAGCGAGCGCTGTACCTCGTGACTGGACCGCAAATCATCGAAGATCGTCATGGAGCTCGCTCGCAGCATCGCATCTGCAGCGTCACAGAGGATTCGCTCAGCCTGCGCGCCTTGCGCGTTCGGCCCGCCGGTTACATCTGACCGTGGCGAACGGGACCGGCTGGCTCGTAGGTGGCGAGGACGATGCCGGGATCGGTGACGGTGAGGTCGACAGGGCGCATCGTCGCCGGGAGGATGCCGTCGTTGAACAAGCGGCGACCGGAGCCGAGCACCACCGGAAACGTCATCAGGCGGAACCTGTCGACGAGCTCGTACTGCAACAGCGTCTGGAGCAGCTTGCTGCTTCCCCAGATCTGCAGCTCGTCGCCGGGGTCGTCCTTCAGCGCCTGCACCGCGGCGACGACGTCGCCGGTCACGAGACGAGCGGTGTCGGGGTGCTCGCCGCGCCACGTTGCATCGGCCTCGCTGAGCGAGTTGGACACGACGTACTTGGGCCGCGAGTTGATCGCCGTGGCAATGGGGTCGTCGGGGTCGGTCTGATCAGGCCAGTGGCGGCGGAAGATGTCGAACGTTCTGCGACCGAGCAGGAACGCGCTGGCGTGGCTGTTGAGCTCGGTGACGAACTCGCCGACGGCCGGGTCGGGGAACGGGGCCTGCCAGCCGCCGTGGGTGAAGGTGTCGCTGGGATCTTCCTCAGGTCCGCCGGGGGCCTGCATCACGCCGTCGAGGGTCAGGAACGTCTGCACGGTGAGCTTCATGTCACTGGAGACGGAGCGGCGCACTGATTCTGAGCGCCTCTCACGTCCAAATCGCAAGCTGAGAATCCGGCCTTCTACTGGAGTACCGGTCCATAAGGATCGAGCCGACGAAGTTGTCATCCTCGTCGAGCTGGTCGACGTCGAGTGGCTCGCGGTGCGGCCGGGCGAACGACTCCCCGCAAGGGCAGAGCGGCCGACGCTGCGCCACGGTCGAGGCCGCCGCTTCGGTTCCGTCAGAACCTGAAGCGAGTCAGGCCGCCAGGGTCTGTGCCCAACACGACGGTCGCCGATCGTGGCTCGATGCGATACACGTTCCACGGCGGTGGTCCTTGCGACGGTGCATTGAACGGGGCGGGTGATGCCAGAGCCGCCCTCGTCGGGCTCCGCCGGCCAACCGTCGTCTGCCCACGCCTTCGCGATGCGCGTCACTACACCGGGCTCGGTCACGCGCGTTGTGTCACCCTCGATGACGACGTCTGCGTCGCGGATCGATACGGAGATCGAGCAGCGGGGATCGCGCGCAACGTTGCGGCCCTTTCGGGTGCGCGGACCGGTCTGGAACCAGAACGTGCCGTCGAGCCAGAGGGCGCCGACCGCAGTTACGTGCGGGCTGCCGTCCTCATTGATCGTCGCGAGCCATTTCGTGCGAGCGTTGTGCGCGTCGGGAGCCGGTGCCGATCCCTCGTCGAGCTTCTCGATCACGGCGTCCCAGTTCACTGGCGGCAGCCCGTCCGCTGCGCCCAAGTTGATGATCTCCATGGCGGGTCCTTTCGTCGTCCGACGCCGTGCAACGGATCAGACGTGTAGTTGTCAGCAGAGTCATCGCGGCCGTGTCCCGTGGGGCGATGAGTTCGTGCCCGGCGAGCCGTCTAACTGCGTGGAAGCCGAGCGCGCTACCGCGTCCACGACCATCGGTGGCTGCCCGCACAAGCGGTCGTCCCCGCCTGGCGATCAGGGGCAACCCACACCAGTAGGCGGAGTGCAACAGTGGGCCATGACCACGGCAGTGCCGTCATGACCAGCCTGGATCTCAAGGGAGATCTGCACAGCTACCTGCGGGGCGCCCGCGAGACCCTGGTGTGGAAGCTGGACGGGCTCGGTGAATACGACATCCGCAGACCGCTGACCCCGACCGGCACGAATCTGCTCGGCCTCGTCAAACACAACGCTGGCACCCAAGTCCGGTACTTCGGCGAGGTGTTCGGCCGCACCCACGACATGTCGCTTCCGTGGCTCGCCGACGCCCCGAGCCCAACGCTGATTTCTGGGCCGCACCTGGCGAGACGAGGGATGACATCGTCACCGCCTACCGGCGCACCTGGGAGCTCACTGACGCAACCATCGTCGAACTCCCGCTGGACGCTGTCGGCCGGGTGCCGTGGGGGTGGGGCGGCGACACCGTCACGCTGCACCATGTCCTCGTCCATGTCACTGCGGAGACCCAGCGTCATGCCGGCCACGCCGACATCCTGCGGTAGCTCATCGACGGCTCAGCCGGCCTCCTCAAGGGTCACGACAACCTTCCCGTCCGCGACCCGGCTTGGTGGAGCGGTCACCGCGATCGGGTAGAAGCGGCAGCCCGTCTCGCCGACGGCAGCTGACTGACGTGGCACCAGCTCCGCCTCGGCTGAGCCGGCTTCGCCGATCCGGCTGGCATCTTCGGAGGCTGCGGCGCCCGGCGGCTGCGCAGCCTGCTCCCGCCCCTATCCTCGGCCCATGAAGCACGTGGTCTGCGTCCCCGATGGGTGCGCCGACGAACCGGTCGCCGCCCTCGGAGGTCGCACGCCCCTGGAGGCGGCGTCGATGCCGACCCTCGCAGCGCTGGCCGCCCGGGGCGAGGTGGGCCGGGCGGCGGTGATCCCGCCGGGGCTCCCCCCGGGTAGCGACGTGGGCAACATGAGCATCCTCGGCTACGACCCGGCCCGCCACCACACGGGGCGGGCCCCGATCGAGGCCGCCGCCCTCGGCCTGCGCCTCGGGCCGGACGAGGTGGCCTTCCGCTGCAACCTCGTCACCCTCGCCGATGACGGCACGATGGTGGATTTCGCCGGTGGCCACCCGTCGACCGACGCCGCCGGCGAGGTGGTCCGGGCGCTCGACGACGCGCTCGGCGGCGACGGCTTGTCCTTCCACCCGGGTTTCCAGTACCGCCACATCGTGGTCGCCCCAGCCGAGTGGGCCGACGCCGAGTGCGTGCCGCCCCACGACCTGAGCGACAAGCCGGCGGTGTGGCCGACCGGCCCCGCCGCGCCCCGCCTGCGGGCCTTGATGGACGCGTCTCAGGCCATCGTCTCGGCGTCGCCGTTGGCGGCCACGTCGGTGTGGCTGTGGGGCCAGGGTCGCCAACCCGAGCTCCCGTCGTTCGCCGACACCTTCGGGTTGGAGGCCGGGCTGGTCACCGCCGTCGACCTGGTGCGGGGCCTCGGCGTGCTCACCGGGATGCGGGTGGTCGAGGTCCTCGGCGCCACCGGTTGGTACGACACCGACTACGAGGCCAAGCGCGACGCCGCCCTCGACACGCTGGCCGACGGCGTCGACGTCTTCGTGATCCACGTGGAGGCGACGGACGAGGCCGGCCACGCCGGCGACGTGGAGGAGAAGGTGCGGGCGCTCGAGAACTGGGACCGCCGCATCCTGCCCGGCCTGGTGGCAGGCCTCGACGCCATGGGGCCGTGGCGTCTCCTCCTCCTGCCCGACCACCCCACCCCGGTGGAGCGCAAGACCCACACCTCCGAGGCCGTCCCCTACCTGCTGGTCGACTCCCGCACCGAGGGTCCGGGCGGCACCTACACCGAGCCCGCCACCGCCGCCTGCGTCCCCGTCCCCGGGCACTCCCTCATGGGCCGGCTGATCGGCGGGTGACATGACCGCGGGCCGGGGCCTGCTCCTCGCCCTCCAACTCGCCGTCAGCGTCGCTCTGGCAGCCGCCCTCTTTCGTCCGCGGGGGAGCCCGACGAGGACGACGGGGGCTGCTGCGGGGATCAGGCGCTACACTTGGTGCATGGAAAGATCCACCAAGTGAGGTGACCGGCATGCGGACCGAGACCTTTCGAGTGTCCACGTCGGGCCAGATGAGCCTGCCCGCGGCGGTACGGCGCCGGTGGAAGCTCGACAAAGGCGGACAGGTCGACGTGGTCGACTTGGGCTTCGGCGTGCTCACGGTGCCGGCCGGTGAGGCACGACGCCTCCTTGACAAGGTGCTGCCGGCCGAGGACCACTACGCGAGAGTTGCCGGCGACGACGACCCCGATCTCGCCACGAGGTGACCGTCGTCCTCGACGATCACCTGCTGCGTGACTGGATGGCCCACCAGGATGAAGCTCTCACCGAGGCGGTGGCGGGAGAGCCCCTGGCTACGACGAACCTCTGGTACTCCCGGCTGTGCAAGAGCGCGGCGTCGGCCAGGGGGGGAGCGCTGCTCGGAGGATGGGGACCGGCGGAGCGGAGGGCACTGATCGCCGGGCTCGTCGCCCTTCCGGCCGATGTCGCCATCGTGCCGATGCGACGCCTCGCCTGGCCTATGGGGGAGCTGGTGGCCGACCACCGGGGCCTTTCGACGCTCGGCGCAGAAGCCGTCGCCGCCGCCATCGAACTCGAAGCCCGGCTCCTGGTGTCCGCTCTCGACGATGGTCCCGGCATACGACGGTGCTCCAACCGGCTGGGCGTCCGGTACGACGCCCTTCCCCGATGACGGGATGGCGGAACCGACACGGCCCGGTTGAGCTCCGTCGGAGAGGAGCGGTCTATGCTGATCTGGTCCCTCCCGGCGGGTCGACGGTTCGACCGGCCGAGGAGTCTCTGAGCGGGTTCACCGCCACCACCGATGGGTTGCACGAACGTCCCGCGCCCGACGGTCCCCGGCGTTGTCCCTCGGCCCACCACCACGAAGTGAGGTACCCATGAGCGGGTTCGAGCGTTCCCTCCTCGAACGCAAAGAGCGTGACGAGCTCACCCATATCGCCGAGCAGCTCGGCCGGCGGCCGCCCTCGCGAGCCAAGAAGGCCGACATCGTCGACCTCATCCTCGAGCTCGCCGGCGTCTCGGTCGCGGATGCGGCCGGTGCGGTTGGTGAGCCCGGTCCGGCGGTCGAGGCTCAGGCCGTCGCCCCCAACGGCGACGCCGAGCCCGGCGCCGACCAGGAGAGGCTCGACACCGCGGTTGATGCCGGGACCGGCTCCGCCGAAGGTGGCACCGACGACGCCAACGTCCGCACCGGTGGCGACGAGTCCCGCACCGACCAGCTCGGCGGTGACGCCCGTGGCGGCGACACCTCCTCGGACGGCCAGGGTGAAGTCCGGCCGGCCGAGGACGCCGAGCCGGGCAACCGCCGGCGCCGGCGCCGGGGCCGCGATCGGAGCCAGGGCGCACCCGGCACCCAGGGTGGGGGCCAACCGGAGGACGCGGTCCTCGGTGACCCGATCGACGTGGAGGGCCTGCTCGACCTGCGCGACGAGGGCTACGGGTTCCTTCGCCTCCGCGGCTACCTCCCGACCCACGACGACGTCTACGTGTCGGTGAAGCAGGTCCGCCAGTTCTCGCTGCGCAGGGGCGACCGCGTGGCGGGCAAGAGCCGCCCGGCCGCCCGCAATGAGAAGAACCCGGCCCTGCTCCAGATCGACGCCGTGAACGGCCAGGATCCCGAGGCGGCCCGCCGCCGCCCCCGGTTCGAGGACCTCACGCCGCTGTTCCCCGACGAGAGGCTCCGCCTGGAGCAGGCCGGCGACCCCGCCAACATGACGGCCCGGATCATCGACCTCATCGCGCCCATCGGCAAGGGCCAGCGCGGGTTGATCGTGTCGCCCCCGAAGGCGGGCAAGACCACGATCATGAAGCAGGTGGCGCGGTCCATCGAGGTCAACAACCCCGAGGTGGCGCTCATCGTGCTGCTCGTGGACGAGCGCCCCGAGGAGGTGACCGACATGCGCCGCTGGCTCCAGCGGGGCGAGGTGGCCGCGTCCACCTTCGACCGGCCGAGCGAGGAGCACACCCAGGTGGCCGAGCTGGTCATCGACCGGGCCAAGCGCATGGTCGAGGACGGCACCGACGTGGTGATCATCCTCGACGGCATCACCCGCCTGGCCCGGGCCTACAACCTGGCGGCGCCGGCCACGGGGAGGATCATGTCGGGCGGCATCGACACCGGTGCCCTGTACCCGCCGAAGAAGTTCTTCGGCGCCGCCCGCAACGTCGAGGAGGGCGGGTCCCTCACCATCCTGGCCACCGCGCTCGTCGAGACCGGCTCACGCATGGACGAGGTGATCTTCGAGGAGTTCAAGGGCACCGGGAACATGGAGCTGAAGCTCGACCGGCGCATGGCCGACCGCCGGATCTACCCGGCCATCGACGTCGACGCCTCCTCCACCCGTCACGAGGAGCTGCTCTTCGAGCCCCGGCAGCTCCAGCAGGTGTGGAAGCTGCGACGGGTGCTGTCGGGCCTGGGCGGCGAGGGAGCCAGCGGAGCGGCCGGACTGGAGCTGCTCATCGACCGGATGAAGACGTTCAAGTCCAACGACGCCTTCCTGACCGAGATCGCCAAGGCCGGGGTCGGCTGAGCGGGAATACCCGGTCGTTGGACACGTTTGCCGGATCGCTTTCGACACCACCACACTGGAGCCACCATGAAGGCCGACACCCACCCGAACTACATCGAGACCCAGGTGCGTTGCTCCTGCGGCAACTCGTTCACCACGCACTCCACCGTGCCGTCGCTCACCGTCGAGCTGTGCAACGAGTGCCATCCCTTCTACACCGGCAAGCAGAAGCTGGTGGACACCGGCGGCCGGATCGACCGCTTCGAGCGCCGCTACGGGCGCCGCAAGGGCCAGAAGTAGCCTCGCCCGACCCTCATCGGTCCCTCTTCGCCGTCAAGGTGGCGGCGCTCGTCCGGGACCACTGGTCCGTCGAGGGCGCCACCGCCGGGCCCTTCCCGGACGGCGCCAGCCTGCGCTCGGGCCACCGCGGCTGGGTGCTCGTGGGCGACGACGCCCGCCGGCTCGGCGGTGCGATGGCGTGGGCCCGCCAGCAGGGCGTGGAGGAGCTGCACGTGCTCGCCGACGACCCCGCCACCGCCGGGGTCCTGGCCCGGCGGGCGAGCCAGTTCGCCGCGCCCCCCGAGGTCTGGAGGGTGGAGGGGCGCACCCTGAGGCCGGCCGACGCCGCGCCGCGGCCGATGTTCCCGGCGCCGTCGCCCTCGGCCGAGCTCTTCCGGCCGCTCCTGGCCGCCGCCGGCCTGGAGGTGGTGGTGGAGCAGGGCCAGCTCATCGGCGAGCTCCACGGCCTCGAGGTGGCGCGCGTCGTCAGCCCCGAAGGCGATCCCGCCGGCGCTCGCCTCGAGGTCGGCGTGGGGCGCTTCGACCGTGAAGCGTTCGCCTTGATGAACGCCGACCTGCCCGACGCCGAGGCCTTGGCCAAGGCGGTGGGCATCGTCGGCGGGTACCGGCGAGCCGGTGCGCCCCACCACCAGCTGAACCGCCTGGTGCCCGAACGGTGGTTCCGCGCCGCGGTCGTGGCCGAGCCCGGGCTGGTCGGCGCCGACCACCTCGAGCCGGTGGAGTCAGCGGCGCCCCGGCGAGACCTGACCGCCCCGTGGCCGGCCAGCGCCGTGGGGGTCGACGGGGAGGGTCGACCACTGGTGGTGACGTGCTCGACCGGGGTGGACCTCGACCTCGTCCCCGCCGCCGCCGACGACCGCTTCGCCCACGTTCCCGGCGCCCGACTGGTGCTGGCGCTGCCCGAGCGCGACAGGCTCCCGGTGACCGAGGCGTTGGCGGCGGCGCTGCTGGACCCCGCCGAGCTCGTCGCCGTCGACGATCGGTGGCGCCCCCGGGCCTGACAGCGGTTCGCCGCTTCGGCGAGGATGGGGCATGCCGACGTGGAAGCGCTGGGTGAAGTACGGCCGGGCCTACCTCGACAGCGCCCTGCGCAAGGGCAACGCTGAGCTCGACAAGCGCGAGGCCGACCTCGAGTCGAGGTCGGCGGAACGACCCTGGCTCCGGTCCTCCGGCGACGTGCCCACCGTCGACGACGTGCGGGCCCGCATCGAACACGATGCCGCCGCCTCGGCCGCTCGGGCCGAGGCGGGTGCGGGGGCCGGTTCTCCGACGCCGGCCGCCGACTCCGAGGGCGTGGATGCCGACGTGGCCTTCGACCGGGCCGAGGAGCAGCGCCGCGCCGATGAGCGCCTTCGTCGGATCCGCACCGAGCTCGGCCTGGCCGAGGGCGCCGAGGGCGCAGCGGACCCAGAGGATCCCGAGCCCCCCGAAGGTCCACCGAAGCCCTGAACGACGGCGCCGGCCGTACCACGTCCTCCGACCCCACCCGCCGCCCTGAGCGTCGGCGTCGGCGGCGCCGGCCGTACGATCTCGGGGATGCTCGACAGGCTCCAATCGCTGGAGCGGGAGTTCGCCGACGTCGAGGCCCGTCTTGCCGACCCGGACGTCCACGGTGACCAGTCCCGGTACGCCGACCTCGCTCGCCGCCACAAGGAGCTGGCCGCGATCGTCGAGCGCAGCCGGCAGCTGGCGGCCCGAACCGGTGACCTGGAGGCCGCCCGGGAGATGTTCGCCGACTCCTCCGGCGACGAGCGCGAGGCGATGCGGGCTGAGGTCGACGGCGCCGAGGCGGACATCGAGCGACTGACGCGGGAACTGGAGGTCCTCCTCCTGCCGAAGGACCCCAACGAGGGCCGCAACGTCATCGTCGAGATCCGGGGCGCCGAGGGCGGCGAGGAGGCCAACCTCTTCGCCCGCGACCTGTTCGAGATGTACCGGGCGTGGGCCGCCCGCATGGGCTGGGCCTTCGAGGTGCTCGGCACCGACCCGTCGCCCATGGGCGGCTACAGCGACGTGTCGTTCCTGCTGAAGGGCGACGGCGTCTGGACCCGCATGAAGCACGAGGGCGGACCCCACCGCGTCCAGCGGGTGCCGGTGACCGAGGCCCAGGGACGGATCCACACGTCGTCGGCCACCGTCACGGTGCTGCCCGAGGCGGCCGAGGTCGACGTGCGCCTCGAGCCGGGCGACCTCCAGGTCGACGTCTACCGCTCGTCGGGGCCAGGGGGTCAGTCGGTCAACACCACCGACTCGGCCGTGCGCGTCACCCACAAGCCCACCGGCCTGGTGGTGGCCATGCAGGACGAGAAGAGCCAGATCCAGAACCGGGCCCGGGCCCTCCAGGTGCTCCGGTCGAGGTTGCTGAAGCTCGAGCAGGACCGTCAGAGTGCCGAGCAGTCCGAGGCCCGCCGTGACCAGGTCGGCGGTGGCGGACGGTCCGAGAAGATCCGGACCTACAACTACAAGGAGAACCGGGTATCGGACCACCGCATCGGCCTCACCCTCTACAAGCTCGACAAGGTGCTGGCGGGGGAGCTGGACGAGGTGAGCGACGCCCTGGTGCAGGACGAGCAGGCCCGGCGCCTCACCGCCGACCCGTGAGCGAGCCCGCAGCACGGGGGACGGTCTCGTGGCGTGAACTGCGGGCCGAGGCCGAGGGCCGGCTGGCGGCCGCCGGCGTCGACTCCCCGATGGCCGAGGCCCGGCACCTGACCGAGGAAGCCTCGGGCTTCGAGGGTGCGGACCTGCACCGCCACCTCGACGAGCCGGTCACCACCCGCGGCGTGGCCCGGTTCGACGCCATGGTGGCCCGGCGGCTCACCGGTGAGCCCCTCCAGCACGTGCTCGGACGGTGGGGCTTCCGCACGCTCGACCTGGCCGTCGACGGCCGGGCGCTGATCCCGCGACCCGAGACCGAGCAGGTCGTCGACCACGCCCTCGCCGAGCTCGACCGCTGTTCCGGCCGGGTGGTGGTCGATCTGGGCACCGGATCGGGAGCCATCGCCCTCTCGGTGGCCTCCGAACGCGACGGCGTCACGGTGTGGGCCACCGACCGCTCTCCCCACGCGTTGGCGCTGGCCCGGACCAACCTGGCCGGCCTCGGCGGCCGTGCCGCGACTCGGGTGCGCCTGGTCGAGGGCGACTGGTACGGGGCCCTGCCGGACGACCTCGCCGGCGCGGTGGACGTGGTCGTCTCGAACCCGCCCTACGTGGGCTCCGTCGAGGAGCTGCCGGCGGTGGTGGCCGACTGGGAGCCGGCCGAGGCGCTCGTGCCCGGGCCCACCGGGCTCGAGGCGGTCGAGGCGGTGGTCGCCGCTGCGCCCCGCTGGCTGGCCCCGGCCGGCGCGCTGGTGGTGGAGATCGGCGCCACCCAGGGCGGCGCCGCCCACACCCTCGCCACCGAAGCCGGCTTCGGCACGGTCGAGGTGCGTCGCGATCTCGCCGGCCGACCCCGGGTGCTCGTCGCCCGGGCGTGACCCGCGCCCGTCCGGGTGCTCGCGCTGGTGCCGCTCGGAGCGGTTTCAGCGCGATGCCCTCGGCCGCCCCGCGTGACCGTCGCCCGCACGAAGGCACACCTAACCTCGGGCCCGATGGTGGGCGAAGGAGACGACGGCACCCGCCCCCCCGGGTTCGAGGAGGCGGTGGCCGCCCTGGTGGCGGGGGGCGCCGTCGTCGTCCCGACCGACACCGTCTACGGCGTCGCTGCGCTGCCGTCGGTGCCGGGCGCCACGGACCGGCTCGCCGCCCTCAAGGGGCGGCCGATTCGCCAGCCGTTGGCTGTGCTGGTCGCCGACCTGGCCGTGGCGTGGTCGTTGGTGGAGGCGCCCGAGCCCGAGGTAGAGCGTCTGGCCCGGCGCTGCTGGCCGGGACCGCTCACCCTCGTCCTCCGGCGGGCGCCGGCGGCGCGGGCCCTCGCCCTCGGCGGCGACCCCACCACCATCGGCCTGCGCTGCCCGGACCACACCCTGGTCCGCGCCCTGGCCGAACGGGTCGGGCCGCTCGCCACCACCAGCGCCAACCGCCACGGCGAGCCGACCCCGACCACGGCGGCGGAGGCGGCCGCCGCCCTCACCGGGCCGCTGGCGGCGGTGCTCGACGGGGGGACGTGCTCAGGGATGGCCTCCACCGTGGTGGATTGCACGTCGGCGACGTGGCGGGTGCTGCGGGAGGGAGCCGTGGGCCTCGACGCCATCGAGGCCGCCGCCCGCCCCTAGCCCCGCCGGCGGGGTGGACGACGCCGCCGGGGTGTGCGCTGGTGACGCAACCTGTCGTGGTTGTCAGCCGTATAGGACGATAACCACGACAAGTTCGGGTTTCAGCCGACGTCGGCGGCGGTGAGGTCGGCCGCATTGGCGCCGGCTCACCGTCCGTGCTGAGGTGTGGCGCCCCATGACCACCGTCCGCCTCGGCGTCGTCCTGATCATCCTCGGCGTCGCCTTGTTCGTCGGCGGCGTGATCCCCGCCGTGGTCGACGTGGCCAACCAGGACCTGCTCCACATCAGCGGGGTCGGATCGATCGTGTTCGGCGCTGTCGCGGTGTGCATCGCCACCGAGACCAACGGCGGCTGACCGGGCTCGGGACCGCGCCGTTGTCCGGCTTCGCCGGAACAAGGCGCCGTGCTCCTGGGTCGCTCGCCTTCGGCTCGGCTCCTCAGGCCAGCTCGAGGACCCCGTCGCGCCCGATCCGCGCCGGCCGTCCCACCACCTCGGTGGTCTCGACCTCCTCCAGGACGGCGTCATCGGTCGTGTTGGCCCACGTGCGGCGGCCGTCGGGGAGGCGCACTGCGAACAGGCCGGTCTCGCGCTCTCCGTCCCGGGCGTGCATGACCGTCGCCGCCTCGACGGTGACCGGGCCGTCCCACTCGTCGCACAACTCCACGCCCCCGGCGGCATCGACCTCGCCCTGGGGCGCAGCCCAGCCGAAGCGGCCCGACGGCGGCGGCGTGCCGGAGTAGACGCCGAAGGCGTGCTTGGTGAGGAAGCCGCCGTTGGCGGTGCAGAGACCGATCGAACCGGGGTCGTCCCGCAGCACCCGCGCCATGGTGGCCAGGGCGTGCATCACGTAGTTGTTCCAGGGCCCGCCGGCGAAGCTGAGGCCTCCGGTGACGGTCAGCGGCCGGTCGAGGGAGAGACCCAGCTCGTTCGCCGCGACCTGCACGGCCGAGGGGAAGCAGGAGTACACGTCGAGGTGGGCGACGTCGTCGACGTCGATCCCCGCCAAGGCGAGGGCGGCGCCGCCGGCGATCCGGATGGCCGGTGAGCCGGCGAGGGTCGGGCGGTGGGACACGAAGGGGGTGTCACCGGCCTCGGTGCCGGCCCAGGGGAAGACCCACCGCTCCGGGGCGACGCCGAGGGACCGGGCCCTCTCCGCCGAGCAGACGATCACGGCGGCGCCCTGCTCCACGTGGTTGTTGGAGTTCATGAGCTTGGGGTACGGGTACCCGATCATCCGGTTGTCGGGGCCCACCGTCCCGATCTCCACGGCGGTGTAGGGCCGGGTGATCCAGGCGTCGGGGTTGGTGGCGGCCACTGCGCTGAACCCGGCCCACAGCTCGGACAGGTGGACGAGGTGGTCGGCCGGGGACCGTCCCGCCGCCGCCCGCACCGCGCTCTCGAACAGGGGGTAGTGCTGCACCGGCATCATCAGGCCCCGGGCCGCCTCGGCCGGGTGGTACATGGGGGTGTCGTCGCCCAGCAGGAGCGACGGCGTGACGTCATCGCCCTGCACCGTCCACTCGGGCCGCTGGCCCGCAGCCCGCAGCTCCATGCGGGTGCGCCAGGCCTCGGCGCCGCAGAGGAGCACGAGGTCGGCGGCGCCCGAGGCCACGTCCCGCGCCGCCCGGTTCACCAGCAGCTGGGGTGAGCTGCCGCCGGGATTGGTGTGCCATGTCCGCCGTGGCGACGCCCCGACCCGGGGGGCGACGAGGGCGGCCGGGTCGAAGTAGCGCCAGGAGAGGACGTTGACCACGCCAACGATGTCGGCCCGGGCCAGAAGGCCGGCCGGGTCGGGTGCTCCCGTGTCGGCCGCCGCCCGCCGCAGGGCCTCGACCATCAGGTCGACCGGCTCCAGGGCGGGCTCGCCCCGGTCGACCCGCTGGTTCACCTGGCCGCCGCCGATCAACACCGGCGTGCGGGGGTCGAGAGGGGTCGTCACGGGCCCACGCTGGCGCGGACTTGACCGCCCGGTCAAGGTCGGGTGCGGTCGGGGCCCGAAGTACGCTCCGGAGATCGACGTGCTCTTCCTCTGCACCGGCAACATCTGCCGGTCACCGATGGCCGAGGTCCTGCTGCAGGCCCGCTGTGACGCGGCCGGGATCGACGCCACCGTGTCCTCGGCCGGGCTGCTCTACGACGGCGCGCCGGCCTCGGGTGGGGCGGTCGAGGCGATGGCAGGGCGGGGCCTCGACCTGTCCGGGCACCGCAGCCGCATCCTCCGTCGGGAGCACCTCGCCGCGGCCGACCTCGTGCTCGGCATGGCCCGGATGCACGTCCGTGAGGCGGTGGTCCTCGACCGCGCCCGGTTCGGCCGGACCTTCACCCTGAAGGAGCTCGTCCGGCGGGCGGAGGCCACCGGACCCCGTCGCGACGGCACCTTCGACGCGTGGCTCGGCGCCACCGGGGCGGGGCGGCGCACGGTCGAGCTCCTCGGCGAGGACCCGGCCGACGACGTCGCCGACCCGATCGGGCGCCCGCTCCCGTTCTACGAGCGCACGGCCGACGAGCTCAGCGAGCTCGTGGACCGTGTCGTGGAGGCGGTGTGGCGCCAGGCGGGCACCTCGGCGGGCGTGGAGTGAGGGTGGCCGTCGGCTCCGACCACGCCGGCTTCGGGCTGAAGGGCCACGTGGCCGGCCTGCTCGAACGGCTCGGCCACGACGTGATCGACCTCGGCACCGACAGCGAGGAGCCGGTGGACTACCCGATCTTCTGCGCCGCCGTCGGGCGGGCCGTCGCCGGGGGCGAGGCCGACCGTGGGATCGTCATGGGCGGCAGCGGCCAGGGCGAGCAGATCTCGGCCAACAAGGTGCCCGGGATCCGGGCCGCCCTCTGCAACGACCTCTACACGGCTCGCCTGTCCCGGGCCCACAACGACGCCAACGTCCTCTCGCTCGGCGGTCGCATCGTGGCCGACGGGCTGGCCGACGAGATCGTCGAGCTCTGGCTCACCACCGCCTTCGAAGGCGGGCGCCACCAGCGCCGCCTCGACCAGATCGCCGCCCTCGAGGCCAACGGCGGCGTCCTGCCCGACGATGACCAGGGAGATCGCCCGTGACCGCGTGGCCGCCTGATGACGACGATGAGCTGTTCGGCCTGATAGACGCCGAGGTCGAGCGCCAACGGACGACGCTCCAGCTCATCGCCTCGGAGAACTTCACCTCGCCGGCGGTGCTCCGGGCCACCGGTTCGGTGCTCACCAACAAGTACAGCGAGGGCTACCCGGGGAAGCGCTACTACGGCGGCAACGAGGTCATCGACGAGGTGGAGGAGCTGGCCCGCACCCGGGCCAAGGAGCTCTTCGGTGCCGAGCACGCCAACGTGCAACCCCACGCCGGTGCGCAGGCCAACCTGGCCGTGTACCAGGCCTTGCTCGAACCGGGCGACACCGTGCTGGGCCTGCGTCTCGACCAGGGCGGGCACCTCACCCACGGCTCGCCGGTCAACGCCAGCGGGATCCTCTACCGCTTCGTGTCCTACGGGGTGACCGAGTCCGACGAGCGCATCGACTTCGACCAGGTGGCCGACCTCGCCCGGGAGCACCGGCCCCGAATGATCGTGGCCGGCGCCACCGCCTACCCCCGGATCATCGAACCCGAGCCGTTCCGCCGGATCGCCGACGAGGTCGGCGCCCTGTTCCTCTTCGACGCCGCCCACGTGGCCGGCCTCATCGCCGGCGGCGTGCACCCCAACCCGGTGCCCCACGCCGACGTCGTCACCTTCACCACCCACAAGACCCTCCGCGGCCCGCGGTCGGGCTGCATCCTCAGCCGGGCCGAGCACGCCGCTGCCATCGACAAGGCGGTGTTCCCCGGGATGCAGGGCGGCCCCCTCGAGCACGTGATCGCGGCCAAGGCGGTGGCGTTCCGGGAGGCAGCCTCGCCCGGCTTCGCCGAGTACGCCGCCTCGATCGTCGCCAACGCCGACGAGTTCGCCCGTGCCCTCGTCGACCACGGCCTGCGGCTGGTGTCGGGGGGCACCGACAACCACCTGTTGCTGGTCGACCTGCGAACGTTCGACCCCGAGCTCACCGGGAAGAAGGCCCGCCTGGCCCTCGACCGGGCCGGCATCAGCCTCAACGAGAACACCGTGCCGGGCGACCCCCGGCCGCCGTTCGTCACCAGCGGCCTGCGCATCGGCACCCCGGCGGTCACCACCGCAGGCATGGGCCGACGCGAGATGCGGGAGATCGCCTCGCTGATCCACCGGGTGCTCAGCCGGAGCGACGACGACGAGCTGGCCGCCGTCCGCGACGAGGTGGCCAACCTGTGCAGCAAGTTCCCGCCCTACTGATCTGATGCCGTCGGCCAAGGCGTACGGGGCGGTGTTCGGGGTGGCCTTTCTCGTGACGCTGGTCGTCACGCCGCTGTGCGGGTGGGTGGCCCGCAGGGTGGGGGCGTTGGCCCAACCCGACGAGCGGCGCGTGCACAAGGTGCCCACGCCCTACTTCGGCGGCGTGGCCATGTTTCTCGGCTTCCTCGCCGCCCTCCTGGCGGCTGGGCGCCTCGACAGCTTCCACGCCGTGTTCGACGGTTCGTCGATCCCCCTCGGGGTGATCGTCGGCGCGCTCCTGATCTGCGCGGTGGGCACCATCGACGACGTGCGGCCGGTGTCGGCCCCGGCCAAGACGGCGGGCCAGGTGCTCGCGGCCAGCACCCTCTACCTGCTCGGCGTCACCATGTTCTTCTTCCGGGTGCCCTTCGCCGGCATCCTCGTGCTGTCGTCGGATCTCGCCCCCCTCGTCACGGTCCTCTGGGTGCTGGGGATGGCGACGGCGGTCAACTTCATCGACGGGCTCGACGGCTTGGCCGCGGGCATCGTCGCGATCGCCGCCGGCGCCTTCTTCCTCTACGGCCACCGCCTGGCCGAGGTGGGCGTGCTGCGCCCCGAGAACCCGAGTGCCCTCCTCGCCATCATCGTGGTCGGCATCTGCCTCGGCTTCCTGCCCTACAACTTCCACCCCGCCCGGGTGTTCATGGGCGACGGCGGGGCGTTGCTGCTCGGTCTGTTGATGGCCAGCTCCACCATGCTCGTCGGTGGCCAGACCGACGACCCCTACAGCGGGCAGGTGTTCTTCTTCTACCTGCCCCTGTTCATCCCGTTCTTCGTGATGGGCGTCCCCATCTTCGACACCGCCTTCGCCATCGTGCGCCGGGCCAAGAAGCGCACGGGCGTGGCCGACGCCGACAAGGACCACCTCCACCACCGGCTCATGCGCCTCGGCCACGGCCAGCGCCGGAGCGTGCTGATCCTCTGGACCTGGACCGCGCTCCTGTCGGGGTTCGTGCTCTACCCCGTGTACACCCGCAAGGGCGACGCCGTCGTCCCCATCGGGGTGGCTGCCCTCGGGCTGGTGCTCTACACCTACTTCCACCCCGGCGTGCGCCGGGCCCGCGGCTCCGAGTCCGAGGCCTGATCGAGCAGGGCTTTGGGGCGTCGCGACAGAGATTTGCCACCCTCGAAACCTTCTCGTAGTTTGCCCTTGCATTCACAAGACCGACGACCGTGAGCTGACGACCGTGGATCTGCGTGCCCGTCGCGAACTGAACAACGGCTTCGGCAACGCAATGGCGCGGGCGTTCGAGCTCGTGGTGACGCCGATGGTGTTCGTGGCCATCGGCTACGGGATCGGCACCCTCGTCGGTGCCCGCCCGCTGGTCACGTTCGGGTTCGGGGCGTTCGCCGTGCTCGGCACCATCGTGCGGCTCTTCTACGGCTACGACCTCGAGATGCGCCGCCACGAGCAGGAGGGGCCGTGGGCGAGGCGATGACCGTCACCGCGCCTGACGCGCCGGCTCCCGCCCCAGAGGCCGAGATCGTCCGCGACATGCTCCGGCGGGGCCTGCCGGCGGTGCCCGTCCTGGTGGCCCTGGCCGCCATCGGCTGGGGCTGGCACGGCGCCTGGTCGGCGGCGTTCGCCGTCGCCCTCGTCACCTTGAACTTCGCGCTCACGGCGGTGGTGCTGACGGTCACCGGCCGCCGGTCGGTGACCGTCCTCATGGCCGGCGTCCTGGCCGGATACGCCGTCCGGATGGGCCTCGTCGTCGTCGCCCTGGCCGTCGTGCGCCACATGTGGTGGACCGAGCTCGTGCCCCTCGGCATCACCATCGTCGTCACCCACCTCGGCCTGCTGTTCTGGGAGATGCGCCACATCTCCGCCTCGCTGGCCTTCCCCGGCATCAAGCCCACCGCCCGCCCCGCTCGTCAGGAGGCACGTCCCGCGTGATCTTCGGCATCGAGTTCCCGCCGATCAGCCACGCCATCGAGTGGCCCGACCTGTTCCTCAAGGACGGCCCGCTGGCGGTCAACAAGGTCGTCCTGTTGATGTGGCTCTCGGTGGCCATCGTCTTCGTCTTCTACTTCGCCGCCAGCCGCCGCCAGCGGCTCGTGCCGACGGGCGTGCAGAACGCGGCCGAGTCGGCCGTCGACTTCATCCGCGAGGGCGTGATCCTGCAGACGATCGGCGCCGAGGGCCTGAACTGGACGCCGTTCCTGCTGACCGTCTTCAGCTTCGTGTTCGTCTGCAACATCTGGGAGGTCATCCCGGTGGCCCAGATGCCGGTGAACGCCAGGATGGCCCTCCCCGCCCTGATGGCCATCCTCGTCTGGTTCATCTTCAACTTCGTCGGCATCCGCAGCCAGGGCTTCTTCGGCTACTTCAAGTCGATGCTCTTCCCGCCGGGCGTGCCCAAGTTCCTCTACATCCTGGTCACGCCCATCGAGCTCGTCTCGACCCTGCTGGTTCGGCCGCTCTCGCTGTCGGTCCGGCTCTTCGCCAACATGCTGGCCGGCCACCTGCTGCTCATCAGCTTCGCCGTGCTGTCCACCGCCCTCTTCACGTCCACCTACATCGGCGCCATCGTCCCCGGCGCGCTGCTGGTCGCCCTCACCGGGTTCGAGATCCTGGTCGCGGGCCTCCAAGCCTACATCTTCACCATCCTCACCGCCGTCTACATCGGCGGCGCCATGCATCCCGAGCACTGAGCCAAGGAAGAAGGAGACACCCGTGCTGCACGTCCTCGCAGAGCAGGATCCCGGCGAGCTGGTCAGCGGCCTCACCGCCGTCGGTCGAGGCATCGTCTACGGCGGCGCTGCCATCGGTCCCGGCATCGGCATCGGCATCGTGGTGGGCAACGCCATCACCGCGATGGCCCGTCAGCCCGAGGCCGCCGGCATGGTGCGCACCACCATGTTCCTCGGCATCGCCTTCACCGAGGCCCTCGCCCTGTTCGGCTTCGTCCTCGCGTTCATCATCTCGGGCTAGGAGGCTCATCGTGCGCAGACGCGTGCTGCTGGTCGGGCTGCTCCTCGTCACCGTGGTGGTCCTGTCGTCGGGGGCTCCCGCGGGCGCCAAGGAGGGCGAGACCTTCGCCGACAAGAACAGCGAGGAGTGCTCGCACCTCCTGGCCGAGGGCAAGACGCCCGACGCCTGCCAGGAGGCGCCCAGCCCGATCCTGCCGCCCACCAACGAGCTGATCTGGGGCGCCATCTCCTTCGCCCTCGTGTTCCTGTTGCTGCGCCGGCTGGCGTGGCCCGGCATCAAGAAGGGCATGGAGGGCCGCACCGAGCGCATCCGCGCCGACCTCGCCCAGGCGGAGTCGGCCAAGGCCGAGGCCGAACAGGTGCTGGCCGAGTACCGCAGCCAGCTGGCCGAGGCCCGGTCCGAGTCGGGGCGCATCATCGAGGAGGCCCGCCAGACGGCCGACTCCATGAAGCGGGACCTCGCCGCCTCGGCCGAGTCCGACATCGCCGAGCTGCGCCGCAAGGCCGCCGCCGACATCGAGGCGGCCAAGTCCCAGGCCATCGCCGACCTGCGGGGCGAGGTCGCCGCCATCGCCATCGGCGCGGCCGAGCGGGTGGTCGAGCGCAACCTCGACCGTGACACCAACACCGCCCTCGTGGAGAGCTTCATCGACCAGGTGGGGGCGAGCCGGTAATGCCCGAGACCCGGGTGCACGCCTACGCCGAGGCGCTCTATGCCGTGGCCCGGGCCGAGGGCGACCTCGGCGAGGTGGAGGACGAGCTGTTCCGCTTCGCCCGGGTGCTCGAGGGCTCCGACGAGCTGCGGGACAAGCTGTCGGACCCGCACGTGCCCATGACCATCCGCCAGCAGATCATCCAGGACCTCATCGGGGCCAAGGCCCGGCCCACCACGGTGAACCTGGTGGAGATGGTTGTTGCCAACGGCCGCAGCCGTGACCTTCCCGCCATCGTGGACGCCATGGTCGAGGCCAGCGCCCACGACGCCCAGAAGGAGGTCGCCGAGATCCGCTCCGCGGTCGACCTGACCGACGACCAGAAGGCCCGCCTGGCGGCCGCCCTCGCCACCGCCACCGGCAAGCAGGTGGAGGTCCGGGTGGTGCTCGACCCCACCATCAAGGGCGGCCTCGTCGCCCGGGTGGGCGACACCGTCATCGACGGCTCGGTCCGCCGCCGCCTCGAACAGCTCCGCAACGCGCTCTAGGAGATCCATGGCCGAGCTCACCATCAACGCCGACGACATCACCGCCGCGCTCCGCAAGAACCTGGAGGGCTTCACCCCCGACATGAGCGCGGCCCAGGTGGGGCGCATCCTCGAGGTGGGCGACGGCATCGCCCGGGTGTCGGGCCTGCCCGACGCCGCCGTCAACGAGCTGTTGGAGTTCGAGGACGGGTCCGTGGGCCTGGCCCTGAACCTCGACGAGGAGTCCATCGGCGCCGTCGTGCTCGGTGACGTGCAGGGCATCGAGGAAGGCCAGACGGTCAAGGCCTCGGGCAACATCCTGTCGGTGCCGGTGGGCGACGGCATGCTCGGTCGGGTCGTCAACGCCCTGGGCGAGCCCATCGACGGCCGCGGCCCGCTGACCAACGTGACCCAGCGCCGCATGGAGGTCCAGGCCCCGGGGATCATCGGCCGCAAGCCCGTGCACGAGCCGCTTCAGACCGGCATCAAGGCCATCGATTCGATGACCCCGATCGGCCGGGGCCAGCGCGAGCTGATCATCGGCGACCGCAAGACCGGCAAGACCACGGTCGCCATCGACACGATCATCAACCAGAAGGGTCTGGGGGTGAACTGCATCTACGTCGCCATCGGGCAGAAGGCGTCGACGGTGGCCCAGACGGTGGCGACGCTCGATCATTACGGCGCCATGGAGTTCACGGTCGTGGTGGTGGCCCCTGCCTCGGATCCGGCCCCGTTCAAGTACCTCGCCCCGTACGCCGGTTGCGCCATGGGCCAGCACTGGATGGACAACGGGGGCCACGCCCTCGCCGTCTACGACGACCTGTCCAAGCAGGCCGAGGCCTACCGCCAGATCTCGCTGCTGCTGCGCCGCCCGCCGGGGCGTGAGGCCTACCCGGGCGACGTGTTCTACCTGCACAGCCGGCTGCTGGAGCGGGCGGCCAAGCTGTCCGACGACAACGGCGCCGGTTCCCTCACCGCCCTGCCCGTGATCGAGACCAAGGCCGGTGACATCTCGGCCTACATCCCGACCAACGTCATCTCCATCACCGACGGCCAGATCTTCCTCGAGGACGACCTGTTCAAGTCCGGCATCCGTCCCGCCATCAACGTGGGCCAGTCGGTGTCGCGGGTGGGCGGCGCCGCCCAGATCAAGGCCATGAAGACCGCGGTCGGCACCCTGAAGGGTGACCTCGCCCAGTTCCGCGAGCTGGAGGCGTTCGCCTCCTTCGGGTCCGAGCTCGACGCCGTGTCCCAGGCCACCCTCGACCGTGGCTACCGCCTCACCGAGCTGCTCAAGCAGGGCCTCAACTCGCCCATGGCCGTGGAGGACCAGGTGGTGGTGCTCTACGCCGGCACACGGGGCTACCTCGACGGCGTCGAGGTGGCCGACGTCCGGCGCTTCGAGTCCGGCCTCCTCGAGTACGTCCGGGCCCGCCACAGCGATGTCGTGGACGGCATCCGCAGCTCGGGCACGATCGCCGACGAGGACGCCTTCAAGCAGATCCTGCAGAGCTTCGCCGACGACTTCACGCCGCCGGGCGACGAGTCCGAAGGCTGAGGGGGCACCCGTGGCCGGTGGCCAGGAACGCGTCCTGCGCCGGAGGATCAAGTCGGTGCAGTCGACCAAGAAGATCACCAAGGCGATGGAGCTCATCGCCACGAGCCGCATCGTCAAGGCCCAACAGCGCGTCGCCGCCGCCCGTCCCTACAGCGAGCTCATCACCGAGGTCATCCGCAACCTGGCCGCCGCCGGCGCGGGTCGGGGCTCGCCGCTGCTCGAAGCCCGTGAGGACATCTCCACCGTCTGCTTCGTGGTGTGCGCAGCCGACCGCGGGCTGGCCGGGGGCCACAACACCTCGGTGATCCGCTTAGCTGAGCGGGCGCTGCAGGCCGAGCGGGGCGCCGGGCGGTCCACCGCGATCGTGACGGTCGGGAAGAAGGCCACGAACTACTTCCAGTTCCGGGGGTACGACATCGCCGAGTCCTTCGTCGGCTTCTCGGAGAACCCCACCTATGAGGACGCCCGGAAGGTGGCCGAGTTCGTCACCGGACGGTTCGAGGCCGGCGAGTACGACCAGGTGCGGCTCGTCTACACCCGCTTCATCTCCATGGGCACGCAGCGGGCGGTGGACAGCCGGTTCCTGCCCCTCGAGCAGGACGAGGAGGCCGAGGCCGACTCCGGGGGGCTGACCGCCGACTACGAGTTCGAGCCCGGGCCGGGCGAGATCCTCGAACGGCTGCTGCCCCGCTACGCCGAGGCCCGACTGTTCGCGGCGCTGCTCGACTCGGCCGCGGCCGAGCAGGCCGCCCGCCAGCGGGCCATGAAGTCGGCCACCGAGAACGCCGAGGAGCTCATCACCAAGCTCAGCCGGGTGATGAACCGGGCCCGGCAGGATTCCATCACCACCGAGATCATGGAGATCGTGAGCGGCGCCGAGGCCCTGCGGGCCGAGGGTGCCGGCGAGGACCTCCTCGTCGACACCATCGGGGGCAGCTCGGACCTGTTCGTAGACATCTCCACCGACATCAGCCGCGAGTAGCTCCAGGAGCAGAGATGACCATCACCAACGAGCCCGAGACCAAGCGCAAGGACGGGCGCGTGGTCGCCATCGCCGGCCCCGTCGTCGACGTGGAGTTCCCTCCCGACGCCCTGCCCGAGATCAACACCGCGGTGTCGATGACCGTCACCGTGGACGAGCGTGAGATCGAGGTGCGGGCCGAGGTGGCGCAGCAGATCGGGGAGGGCCGGGTGCGCTGCGTCTGCCTGAAGCCGACCGACGGCCTGAGCCGAGGCACCGCCGTGCGCAACACCGGCCAGGGCATCACCGTGCCGGTGGGCGACGTCGTGCTCGGTCACGTGTTCAACGTGATCGGCGAGCCTCTCGACATCACCTCCGAGGAGCTGGGCGAGGTGGCCGAGCGGTGGGAGATCCACCGCCACGCTCCCGACTTCGACACGCTCGAGTCGTCGTCGGAGATGTTCGAGACCGGCATCAAGGTCATCGACCTGCTCACGCCGTACAAGCAGGGTGGCAAGATCGGTCTCTTCGGCGGGGCCGGCGTGGGCAAGACCGTGCTGATCCAGGAGATGATCCGCCGCGTGGCCCAGGACCACGGTGGGGTGTCGGTGTTCGCCGGCGTGGGAGAGCGCACTCGTGAGGGCACCGACCTGTTCCTCGAGATGGGCGAGTCGGGCGTGCTCGAGAAAGCGGCGCTCTGCTTCGGGCAGATGGACGAACCCCCCGGCGTGCGCCTCCGGGTGGGCCTGTCGGCGCTCACCATGGCCGAGTACTTCCGGGACGTGCAGCAGCTGGACGTGCTGCTGTTCATCGACAACATCTTCCGGTTCACCCAGGCCGGCTCTGAGGTGTCGACCCTGCTCGGCCGCATGCCCTCGGCGGTGGGCTACCAGCCCACGTTGGCCGACGAGATGGGTGAGCTGCAAGAGCGCATCACGTCGACGCGGGGCCGCTCGATCACCTCGCTGCAGGCCGTGTACGTGCCGGCCGACGACTACACCGACCCGGCGCCGTTCACCAGCTTCACCCACTTCGACGGCACGACGGAGCTGAGCCGCGACATCGCCGCCCTCGGCATCTACCCGGCGGTGGACCCGCTGGCCTCAACCTCCAGCATCCTCGCCCCCGAGACCGTCGGCGAGCGCCACTACAACGTGGCCCGCGAGGTGCAGCGCGTCCTGCAGCGCTACAAGGAGCTGCAGGACATCATCGCCATCCTCGGCCTCGACGAGCTGTCGGAGGAGGATCGCGTCACCGTGTCACGGGCCCGCAAGGTGCAGCGGTTCCTGTCCCAGCCGATGTACGTGGCCGAGAACTTCACCGGCCTCCCCGGCGTGACCACGCCGATCGACGAGACGGTCGACTCCTTCGAGGCGCTGGTGCAGGGCGACCTCGACGACCTGCCCGAGCAGGCCTTCCTGAACGTGGGCGGGGCCGACGCGGCCCGCGAGAAGGCCGGCAAGCTCACCGAGAGCACCGGCTCCTGACGTGACCATCGAGGTCCAGGTCGTGTCGCCGGAGCGGATCCTGTGGTCCGGCGAGGCCGACATGGTCGTTACCCGCACCGTGAGCGGTGGGGAGATCGCGTTCCTCACCGGCCACGCTCCCTTCGTCGGCGCGCTCGGCATCGGCGTCACCCGCATCCGGCCCCCCGAGGGTGACGAGGTGCGGGTGGCCGTCCATGGCGGGTTCGTGGAGGTGTCGGACAACCGGGTGTCGGTCCTGTCCGACGTGGCCGAGCTGGCCTCCGACATCGACCGCGACCGGGCCGAAGCGGCCCGCCAGCGGGCCGAGGCCGAGCTGCGCTCCGAGCACGACGCCGAGGGTGAGGCGGCCCTCCGCCGGGCCCACGTCCGCCTGGAGGCGGCCGGGTAGCTTTGCTCCTCCTCCGCTTCGCTCCCCCGGAGCGGCTTCGCCATCCGGCTGTCACCTGGCGGTGAGCCGGCACCGGCTGGGGGTCGTCCTGATGTTGCCGGACAAGGTGACGGGCGAGGTCGACGGGTTGCGGCGGGCGTGCGGTGACCCGACCCTCGGGTCCGTCCCGGCGCATCTGACCCTGGTCCCGCCGGTCAACGTCCGGCCGGTTGACTTGGGGCCGGCGCTGGCCGTCCTGCGGTCGGCGGCGTCGGCCTCGCCCCCGGCCCTGGAGCTGACCCTCGGTCCCGCGGCCACGTTCCATCCCGTCACCCCGACCGCCTTCCTCGCCGTCGGCGGGGATCTCCACGGTCTAGGCCGGCTCCGCGACCGGGTCTTCGCCGGCCCGTTCGAACGGCGTCTCGACCATCCGTTCCACCCCCACGTGACCCTGACCGTCGACCAGCCCGCCGAGCGGCTGGTGGCGGTGGTGGCGGCCCTGGCCGACTACCGCGCGGCCGTCTTGATCGAGCGGGTGACGGTCCTCGAGGAGCGCCGCAAGGAGGGAGGCCCCCGGGTCTGGACCCCGGTGGCCGACGCCGCCCTCGGTCCCCCCACCGTGGTGGGGCGGGGCGGCCTGCCGTTGGAGCTGGCCGACACCGCGGTGCCCGACCCCGAGGTGGTGGCCCGGCTGGCCGAGGCGGACGCGGTTCCGGCGCCGGGCGCCCGGATCCTCACGGCGCGGCGGGAGGGCCGGGTGGTGGGGGCGGCGGTGCTCCGATTCACCCCCACGGCGCCGGCCGTCGGGGCCGTGCTCGAGGCGGTGGCGGTGGACCCGGCCGAGCGGCGCACTGGTGTGGGCGGCCGGCTGGTCGACCACGCCGCCGGGGTCGCCGCCGGCGCCCGCGCCGACCGCCTCGAGGCTCTCGCCGGTGGCATCGAGGAGGGGTGGCTGGCCGCCCTCGGGTGGCGCCAGGGCGACGAACCGACGGGGCCGGGGCGGTGGTGGCGCCCGGTGTAGGAGGTTCGCCGAAGTTCCTGCCGGTAACTGGTTTCGGACCTCGGGCCGGGGGCATACCTGCGGGGCGTCGAGCGACCGGTGCGCCGGATCCCCGCCCCGGCCCCGGTGGCCCGCTCGGTCGCACCGCATCGGACCCGCCGGCATCCCCCCCGCCGGCGGGTTCGACGCGGGCCGTACCTGGAACGGCGGAGGCGACCGCCCCACGAGGTCGTCGCGCCGCTCCCGCTCTCAGGGGTGCGCGGATAGGTCGCCCGTCGTCCAGGAAAGTCGTGCGGCTGCGCCGCATCAAGCGGCCGTGCTCGATGGACGCCTCGCCTATCGGCTCGGCCTCGAAGTGCGGCATGGACGCGAGGACCTCGACGGGGCGCCGGCCACGGGCGCGACGAGGCCCGGTCAGGCGAAGAGCTCGAGCAGCTTCTCGGGGGGTCGGGCGATCACGGCCCGGTCGCCACGGACCACGATGGGCCGTTCGATGAGGATGGGGTGGTCGGCCATGGCGTCGAGCAGCTCGTCACGACCGGCGTCTGAGAGGTCGAGCTCGGCGTAGGGATCTTCGCCGGTGCGCATCATGTCCCGGGGATCGTCGGTGCCGAGCAGATCGAGCACCCGCTCCAACTCGGGACGGGTGGGTGCGTCCTTGAGGTACTCCACCACCTGGGCGTCGGCTCCCTGCTCTTCCAGGAGGCTCATGGCCACCCGGGACTTCGAGCAACGGGGGTTGTGGAAGATGGTGACGTCGGACACGCAGCTCCTTCCTACACGAAACCGCTCAGCCGAACTCGATCGAGCTGAACTCCCTCAGCTTGCGCAGCCGGTGCCGGGCGTTGATCAAGCGCACCGTTCCCGACCGCGACCGCATCACCAGGGATTGCGTCGACGCTCCCCGGTTGTCGTAGTGCACCCCCTTGAGCAGCTCACCGTCGGTGACCCCGGTGGCGGCGAAGAAGCAGTTGTCACCACCGACGAGGTCATCGGTGGTGAGCACCCGGTCGAGGTCGTAGCCGGCCGCCACCGCCGCCGCCCGCTCGTCGTCGTCGCGGGGCCAGAGCCGGCCTTGGATGGCGCCCCCCATGCACTTGAGGGCGGCGGCCGAGATGACCCCCTCGGGGGTGCCGCCGATGCCGAAGAGGATGTCGGCGCCCGAGTCGGTCCAGGCGGTGGAGATGGCGCCGGCCACGTCGCCGTCCTGGATGAGGCGGATGCGCGCCCCCGAGGCCCGCACCTCGGCGATCAGCTCCTCGTGCCGGGGGCGGTCCAGGATCACGGCGGTGATGTCGCGGACGTCTTCGTCCTTGGCCTTGGCCACCGCCTCCAGGTTCTCGGTGGCCGAGCGGGTGATGTCGATCACATCGGCCGCCTCCGGACCCACCGCGATCTTCTCCATGTAGACGCACGGGCCGGGGTCGAACATGGTGCCCCGGTCGGACATGGCGATCACCGCCACCGCGTTCCCCCGCCCCAGCGACGTGAGGGTGGTGCCCTCCAGGGGATCGACGGCGATGTCGGTCAGAGGGGGGGTGCCGTCGCCGATGTGCTCCCCGTTGTAGAGCATCGGCGCCTCGTCCTTCTCGCCCTCACCGATCACCACCACGCCGTCCATCGAGACGGTGCTGAGCACCACCCGCATGGCGTCGACGGCGGCGCCGTCGGCGCCGTTCTTGTCGCCCCGACCCATCCAGCGCGACGCCGCCAGCGCGGCCGCCTCGGTGACCCGCACCAGGTCCATGGCCAGGTTGCGGGTGGGGGCCTGCTTCTCGGCGGTCATGGGCCATGACCCTAGTGGGAGGCCCCCGGTGGCTCCCTCGGGAGTCGGATGCGCGTCGGTAGCCTCCGGGAAGTGACCCGCACACTCGCCGCAGTCGACGTGGGGACGAACTCGCTGCACCTGGTGGTGGCTCGCGTCGGTGACGACGACACCTTCGACGTCGTCGCCCGGGAGAAGGAGATGGTGCGCCTGGGTACCGGCTCGGGCGACATGAAGCGGCTCACCCCTGACGCCATCGACCGCGGCGTGGAGACCCTGGCCCGCTTCCACCGCATCGCCGACATCTCCGAGGCACCGCTGCGGGCCGTCGCCACCAGCGCGGTCCGAGAGGCCGAGAACCACGCCGAGTTCCTGGCCCGGGCCAGGGCCGATGCCGGCGTGGACGTGGAGATCGTCTCGGGCGTGGAGGAGGCCCGGCTCATCCACCTCGGGGTCCTCCAGGCCCTCCCCGTGTTCGACCGGCGGATGCTGCTGTGCGACATCGGCGGCGGCAGCACCGAGGTGCTCGTGGGCCAGAAGGGCGAGGTGCTCACGTCCCGCAGCGTCAAGCTGGGGGCGGTTCGGCTCACGAACCGCTTCTTCGCCGGCGACTCGCTGCACCCCTCGTCGGTGGCGTCATGCCGGCGCCACGTGGCCGAGCTGCTGAGCGGGTTGCGCCGCGCCGTGGCCGAGCTGGGCTTCGAGGTGGCCGTCGGTTCGTCGGGCACCATCGAGCAGGTGGTGCGACTGGCCCACGCCGCCGCCGGCGGCGAGCCGCTTCGCACCTACAACGGGGCCACCGTCACCGGCGACGAGGTGCGGGAGGTGGCCGCCCGGCTGGTCAAGGCTCGGACCAAGGGCCCGCTGGGCTCGATGCCCGGGCTCGAGCCGAGGCGGGCCGACATCATCCTCGCCGGGGCCCTCATCCTCGAGGGCGTCGTGGACACCTTCGGGGTGGAGGAGCTGCTCCTCAGCGACTACGCGTTGCGCGAGGGGGTTCTGCTCGACACGGCCAACCGCAGCCGGGGCGGGTCGCTGCACCACCTGCGCGACGTGAGCCGGCGAGGCGTCGAGCACCTGGCCACGGCCATGGACGACGACCCGGCCCACTCGGCCCACGTGGCCGGCCTGGCCCTTCAGCTCTTCGACGCCACCGCCGACCGCCACGGTCTCGACGAGGGGGCCCGGGAGTACCTCGAGGCGGCCGCCCTGCTGGCCAACGTGGGCGTCGGCATCTCCCACGCCAAGCACCACAAGCATGCCTACTACGTGATCCGGAACTCCGAGCGCCTCGTCGGTCTCACCGACGCCGAGATCGAGGTGATCGCCCTGATCGCCCGCTACCACCGCAAGAGCCCGCCGAAGTCGTCCCACCCCGAGTTCGCCGCCCTGACCCCGGAGGACCAGTTCGTGGTGCGGGCCTGCGCCGCCATCCTGCGGGTGGCCATCGGCCTCGACCGGGGCCACGAAGCGAGGGTGCGCAAGGTCAAGGCCAAGGAGCGCGACGGGAAGGTCGTCGTGCGGGCAATGCCCGCCGGCGACGCCGACATCGACCTCGAGCTCTACGCCGCCAACGAGCGGGCCGACCTGCTGGCCGAGGTCCTCGGCCGCCCCGTCGAGGTGGTGGCGGGCTAATACTGGTGAGGTGACGCCTCGGCAGGACTGGCAGCAGGCCTACGACGCCTCGTCCCTCGGCGACGGCGAGCGCGCCACCATGTCGGGGATCCCCCTCGAGCCCGTCTACGGGCCCGACGACGGCGAGTTCCCCGGGGCCTTCCCCTACACCCGGGGGCCGTACGCCTCGATGTACCGCTCGAAGTTGTGGACGATGCGGATGTTCGCCGGCTTCGGCACCGCTCCGGAGACCAACGAGCGGTTCGCGTCCATCCTCGCCGCCGGCGGGGACGGGCTCTCGGTGGCCTTCGACCTCCCGACCCTGATGGGTCGCGACTCCGACGATCCGCTCTGTGAGGGCGAGGTCGGCAAGTGCGGTGTGGCCGTCGACACCCTGGCCGACGTCGAGGACCTCTTCGCCGGCATCGACCTCGGCACCGTCACCACGTCGATGACCATCAACTCGCCGGCGGCGGTCGTCCTGGCCATGTACGTGGCCACCGCCGAGGCCGCCGGGGTCCCCCGTGCTTCGCTCGGCGGCACCCTCCAGAACGACATCCTGAAGGAGTACCAGGCCCAGAAGGAGTTCATCTTCCCGCCCCGCCCGTC
>JAABUS010002304.1_pt1 | contig 36655 bp, 29 predicted proteins | sample 5560161 | NCBI WGS metagenome assembly JAABUS01 (sample SAMN10711885, study PRJNA513376) | rock metagenome | isolation source: Antarctica rocks | place: Antarctica: Victoria Land, Trio Nunatak nord | collected 2016-01-04
TTTAGAGAGATCCCGACGTATATTTATATAGAATATATTTTAAATAATTAAAAGCTAGGAGTATATTAAGGTAATATTTATAAATTTAATAAAATAAAATATATTTTAAATAAATATATAAGGATAAATACTCTTTCGGATATCCTAGGGTATATATATAAAAATAGTAATTTTAGTTATTATTATTAATATTCGGATTTCAAAACAATTAATTAATATTATATATTATTACTATAAATCGGTAGTAATATTATATAATAAATTCTTTTTAAACTCTATTAACTCGATTAAATACTATATTAAAATTAAACTATATAGATATATAGGAATAATATTTTTAATAATAGTATATATATTAAATTTAATATTTATTATATCTTTGAGTTTATTTATAAAAATATAGATATTTTAGTAATAAATATATTTATTATTATTTAAAACTAGGGCGTTATTTCTAAATTTATATTAAAAATTAAAAAAACTAATATCTTCTATTTTTAGTTTATTACTTTTATTATTAATATTAGAGCTAGTTTAAAATTTAAATATTTCTCGTATTAACGAGTAGAGTAAAGTAGATTTCTATTATTATTATTATTACTATTATTAAATATTAAGTTACTACTATATTTGGCTCTATTAAATCTATATTTAATATAAATACTCTAAAAGATCTCCTATTATATTATTAAGAGTAATTATATCTATTTCAAAGTATTTTAATATTATTAAAGAACTTTTCTAAGAGCGAGTACCGGTTAATTTATTCGAGTTATTTAATATACTAATAGTGAAATCGACGGGCCTATTAGAAGAGTCGGAAATAAAGTATAGTAAAAGAGCTTAAATAAATAATATATTTAATATTATAAATAAATAGTTTTAAATATTAAATTATATTAAGATTCTAAAGGGAGTTATAAATAAATTAATATATATATAGAAGTATCTTAATAAATAAAGTAATCGATATATATTATTATTATTATTTATTAAAATATAGTTACTTTAATAGTAAAATATAAATAGTATAAAAGATATTAATTATTTATAGAGGATTTAACCCTTATATACTAGAATCTAGTTAAGGCGCTAACTTTAATATAGAAGTATCGAGGTTTAGTTTAATAATACTATACTAGAGTCTACCCCGTAATAATTATATATAAAATCTTCTTTTTATTTATTCGAAAGTTTACGGGTATTAAATAAAACGTAGTCTTTATATTATAAATTTATTCTCTATAATTTTAAGAAACCTTCGTATAAAAATTATATAACTTCGATAGTTATAAATTACTTTAATTTATATTAAAACCGATTTAATTATAATTTATTACCCGGTCGCTTTTATCTTTTATATTTAATTTTTAAAAATTATTTTTAATTTTATTATTTATTTTACCTACGATAATATATCGTAGATTTTCGATATTTTTTTAAATTATAATATTAAAGGCCTCTTTTTCGAAGGCTTTTTATTTATATTTTAATTTTATAAATTATTAATCTACCGTTAAATTATTATTCTTTAATAAATCTTTTATAATTTTATTTAAAATATTAATCTCCTACGTCTCGCCTTTAGAATAATTATCTTTAGAAAGATTTTTTATATTTTTAATAAATTACTATTTAAATAAATTAAAAAAGATTAAAATTATTAAATTATAATATTTAAAATATTTAATATAATATAAAATAAAATTTAAAGTCTTAATAAGAAAATAATTTTTAAATTTAAATAATAAAATTAATTTTGAAAAAATTAAAGCGAGGGCTTTAAATATTTATTTTTAAAGAAAATTCTAAAATACTAGAACTTATAATATAATTATATAATATATATAATATAACTACGTCGTATATTTCTTTTATAGGATTTATATATTATTTAATAATTACTATAAAGTTAATTCTAATATAATATAATATAAAGAGTATATTTAAACTCTATTTAAATTAAAGCGAGATTTATTTATTTAATTTAATTACTAGAATTAAAAAAAGAAAAAGTTTTCTATAATTTTTTATATAAATATATTTTCCCTAAAATACTAAGGAAGCCCGAAAGAAATAAACTTCGAATATAAAATTTAAATACTCTAATTTAAAGAATTAATATAGAATTTATTTTAGTAATAAAATATATATAAATTATAACCTCGAAGGATAATTATAAATAATCTAGAAATCGAGTCTATTTATAAAATATTATTATAATAATATTTAATATAGAGACTCGTTTTTTAAAAAAAAGGAAGATTATCTCTAAATTTATATCTAAAAAGTAATTAACTACGGATTTAAAATAAAATTAATATTTTATAAAATTTCTAAAAATATTAATAAAAAATTTAATTATAAAATTTATATTAAATAAATTTTAAAACTAGTCATATATTTATAAATTAAATAAGAGAATAATTTCGTATTAAAAGAGAATAATAATTAAGAGTATAATAGAGACTTTAAAACTCGAAAAAATAATTTAGTAATTAAATAAAAATAAAATATAAAGTTAAATACTTATTTTAATTATTATAATAATCTTTTCTATTAAAAATTAATAATAAGTTTTAGATTATTTATTCGGAAACGACTCTATTATAACGAGTAGATTTTAATAAAATTTATAAAAGAGAGTTAAAGATATATTTCTATCTTTTATATTAATAAATAAGTTCGTAGTATACCTTAAAGACTACACGACGTTATAGAGGGTAAGAGGGAGCGTACGGGCTAGTATTTTGTAAATAGTATTGATAGGCGTAGTTCTAGGCGAAAGAATGATGATCTTCCGGGGGCGGCTCTAGGGCACTTGTAGGGCTTACCTTAACAAGTTTTTTGTCAGCCCTGCTCACCCGGCGCGCATTGCTAAAGCGGCAGGGGCTAGGGCTTGACTGGCAGATCAATCTTTGTCGCCTTGCACTGTTGCATTGCTGAACCGCTACCGACCTTCTCTCTTATCGTCACAACCATGAAATCGACATCGCGACTGCTGCTCGGTCTTGCCTCCCTTCTTGTCTTTACGTGTCTCACAGAAGCATTGTGTATGTTTCCAGGAAGGCCCATCAAGAGGCCCCCGCGCTGACAGACTTGAGCACCGACCTCCTTTTGCAAATGCACCTGCTTCAGCAACAGTACTATAATTCCCATGGATGCCCCTACCTCCAGAACCCCTACGACATCCCTCCTCTTCTTAGCCCGAAATGCCGAGAATGAAGAACTCGAGGAGCCCCTTCCGGAGGACCCACCTTCAAGTCCCTCTGACATTCCTACGTCTAAACCCGGGAAAGAGAAAGGGGACAGCAATAAAGAGGAGGACGATAGGGTAGAGTTTAGAGCTGGAAATTGTAATGACTGCAATAGGCAGTATTGTAGACATCTCGATCTACCGATCTGTAGGGGGGCCGGGATGGAGGACATTTTTGCAACATGCTTTCGTGAGTTGCCTTGATGGTTCTGCGCAAGGGCGCATGGTCGTAGGAAAGTTACGAGGCTAACATGTAGCCGGCAGAGAGAGATTCGAGAAAAGACGAGGCGGTGGTCTTTATCTTCATTTCAGCTACGGCTGGGCTGTTGATATGGGCAGCTGCGAAACCGTGGGTTGGGAAGTGGCTTGAGGTGATTGACATGCATCATTCTACAGGAAACACACCACTGATGAATTGATGACGCAGAGCGCGAGAGAACGCAGGAGCTATTTACCACTGTCCAGTCAGGCTGACAGTTGAAGGTCGGATACGCAAACTGTGACATGTGACTATGATGGGGCTGCTTGAATGGACGACAGCGTTCGCGTTGGAGGAGTAGGAGGTATTGAGATCATTGAGCATGTTTGCATATGTTGGCCACTCCGAGGAAATGTTTACTTGCTGATGTCTAGTTCATTTTCGCATGCCGCAACGTCATTGCGAGGCTCTCTCATACCTCCAATTGCTGCCAGCTAAGCATTCATGGAGAAGCCGCAGCCCACTCGAAATGCTCCCTTCTCAATCCGCCAGTTCTTTAGACATGTCACGCCCCTCCTTGCTGACCTTCTCATGAGCGGCATCCTCCATTGGTCCTTTTGGGTTGCTCTCCAACACGTTCTCCTTGTGATCGTCACTCGCTTCCTTCGCGTATTCCTTGCTGGGTGCAGCATCGATTTGGCCGGACTCTGGAGCTCCGACTTGACGCTGGGACTGCTTCTCGGGCTCTGGCGACTGCCTGCCGGCGTTGGGTGCAGACATACTGAGCTAGTCTGGTGGGATTGGAGTAGTCGTAGGTATTGTATGGAAAGAGTTTCGTCTGCCAGCAAGGTGCGTTAGCGGACTAGTCTTTGATGCGCGATTTCGTCAAATGCATTGATCAGTTCGAACCACGATAAGCTAGGAGAATGGAAAGGACATCTTTTGAGCTTATCACCGCGAGTCCAGTCAGATGTCCACTCACCTAGATTTATTTTCTTGATTTTTGAAGTGGGTTTTGATTGTTGCGTGAGTTCGAGAGTAGCTTTTCGAAAGTTGAATGTTTGGAGGGGCAGAATTTACCTATACCGTTTTTGAAGCCCCACTAAATACGTCACCGTGACAGGCGCGCCACTGCTAAACGATTACAACAATTTTATTCACACCCTCTCCAATACCGACCAGTACAGATTTCCTCGACCCGTAGCTTCCATACGTCATGGCATCCTCGATTGAACCCTGTACAATCTCAGTACCTGATAGCAAGCTTCAACGGCTCGTCCAGAAGCTTGAAGCTACCAACTTCCCTGATGAGCTCGAGCAAGCTGGGTGGGACTATGGTGCCCCACTGGCCGATGTGAAGAGATTGGCCACGTACTGGAAGAACGAATACGATTGGAGGAAACAAGAGGTCAAGATAAACGAGCTGCCAAACTTCAAGACCGCGATCCAAGTCGATGGTTTCGAGTCTCTCGACATCCATTTCGTATACCAGAAGAGCGATGTGGAGGGAGCAATACCATTGTTGTTCTCCCATGGTTGTGGGTCTTCGTCCTCAACCCAAGATGCCCAGGACTGACGCCGTTTCAGGGCCAGGAAGTTTTCTGGAAGTCACCAAAATCCTTCCGCTGCTGGCCGGCGGCGGCAAAGAGACCCCTGCTTTTCACGTCGTCGCTCCTTCGCTTCCGAATTATGGCTTCTCATCCGGAACAAAGAAAAAAGGCTTCGGGCTTCCCCAGTATGCAGAAACATGCCACAAACTCATGCTCAAGCTTGGCTACGATAAATACGTAACCCAAGGCGGTGACTGGGGCTGCATGATAACTCGGATAATGGGCCTCCTTTACCCACACCATGTCCAAGCCTCCCACATCAACATGATTCGCGGCCATGCGCCCACCTTTCTCTCTAACCCCATACTCGCCACTCAGCACGCTCTCACTCCATACAGTCAACGTGACAAAGCTGGCCTAGGTCGTAGCAATTGGTTCTTGAAAGAGGGCAGTGGCTACCGCACCGAGCAGGGCACAAAGCCACAGACACTTGGCTATGCGTTGGCAGACAGCCCTATAGGACTGCTAGCATGGATATACGAGAAGCTGCACGACTGGACGGATGGCTATTCTTGGACGGACGATGAGGTTCTCACTTGGGTTTCTATCTACCTCTTCTCTACTGCAGGCCCTGCCGCAAATTTACGTATTTACTACGAAGCCTTGCATGACAATCAATTGGGCCGTGATCGGACAGAAAGATACATCCCGCATGTAAAGCTTGGCCTGGCACATTTTCCGAAGGAGTTAACTGTGGTACCGAAGACTTGGGGCAGAACGCTAGGGCCTGTAGTATACGAGAGTGACAATGAATCAGGCGGGCACTTTGCGGCGTGGGAGAGACCAGATGCCATTGCAAGAGATCTAAGAGAGATGTTCGGGAGAGGTGGAGGCGCATATAGATGCGTGGAAGGAAAGGATGGATATATCAAGCCGAGGGAGGCAAAGTTGTAGATCAATGGTAAGGCAGAACATCGTGCGTTGTATAAAATCTCGCTCTTGAATACTTTGACATTTTTGGGAGAGTTTATGATATCAACGCGATCAGCAGATCCCACCGTATCATTCACTCTCTACGCGAATTAGGAATGTTGTCATGACGACCCCATAACACACTCGTTTTGTAGTCTCGAGGATTCCCCTTTTTTCTCTAGTCGCCGCCTTCGCCTTCATCACTCTATAATCTTGAGATCACCAATACACTATGGGTCAACGATCTTCCCGTCCTTCCAAGTCCCAAGAAACAATCACCTCAGCATCACCAGCATTGCATTCTGGCCCTGCATCAACGAAGATGGCTGCTCTACGTTCGATACCAAGAAAATCACGAAGTAAGAAGCAGCAAGTTGCAGCTAAAGCCAACGGTGTCATGGAACAGACAAGAGATTATACAGCAAGCACGCCATTTCCATTCCTCCAGCTCCCAAACGAGCTCAGAAACAAAGTCTACAAGTACGCCCTGATCAGTCCCTTCGCACTACGTCGAATCGAAACGATCAAACCAGGCCCAGCGGGAAGAATGGTCGCAACGAAAGAGCATGCTACCCCTCCTTCATTTCCGAAAGCTATCCATCGCAACGAGATTCGACTGCCCAGCTGGCCAGCTACCGCGCTCCTGTTCACATGTCGTTCGATTTACAACGAAGGTCTCAGCATAGTCTACAGCTGCAACAAGGTCCACTTTCCTGCCCTTTCCAAGGGTCTGATGCTGAACAAACGCCAACAAACCAGCTTCTCACTATTGCAGCATGTGAGTTTCGATTACTCTCACACACACACCAGCTCCTGGGATGAATATAGGAAGAACATCTTCTGGACTAAGGAAGTAGCAACCCATGTCGATACCACCATTTCTGTTGCTGTGAAGCAAATTGCCAAGGGCTGCCCTGTGTTGAAGACGCTAACACTTCACGTCTTGTCGTTCCCCGCATTCGTCCATCTGACCGCTCTCGCTGCACACAATAAATGCGCCACTACCATTGCACTGTCAAAGATGGAGTTGGAGCGCTTAACCATTGTTGGCATAGCAGTGAGATTTGGGTACGGAGTTCTGCGCCCGAGGGAAAGAATCGATAATCAAACCGTCTTCCTTGACACTCTCACTGTGCGGAACAATTCGGAGTACGCTCTGTTGAACAGTATTGCGCCGTGGGACCTCTGGCGCAAAGACGTAACGAATAGACCTGGCTTCACGAAGCCCTGGCCAGGATTGAGAGTGAACACCAATTTGATCGAGCGCGATATATCGATCAGCGTAAAGGAGCCATTCCCGCTCTATGAGTACCAAAACGACACGAGAGATGATTTCATGATGCCAGCAACGGCTCAGGCCTGGCATCTTCGACGGGCACCTTACTTCTCAGCCACCGAAATACGATCTTACGTTCCTGTATGGGGCATCACCATGGGGGACTTGCTTGAGCATTTCGAGGGACAGATCATGGGTGAGGAGGATATGAAGCAATTCAAGCAGCTGGTAGAAGGATGTACACGCTACGAGCAGGTCACCAATCGATTGTTCCCGTTGTGAATGAAGGAGGAAGGGCAGCGTCTCACTTGATCGGCGGTGGATCTTCTAATGGACGCTAAGAGTGCAGCGAATCACTGATAGCACCTCGCACTTGCCAAAGCCTGATCCACCTAAATGTGGGGCATCCGATATCTTGTTGCGAGCCGGAGTCATGTGCAGCAAACGAATCAAGGTGGAACAAAAACAGGGTAGATCCAAATGAACTCAGATCCGTAAGCTATGTGAACCTGTTAGTCCAACATTAGTATTCCACACCGCGGAGCTACGTGGAGGCTTCTTTCCCCCACCTTTTTTCCCTTGCTGCCATTCAGGCTCTTGGAGTTCATATATACCAGTTCATCGTAATTCTGCCGAAGACTCGGTTTACATGTTTGCGAAAGGCTAATACCACCAATCCTCACGCCACTTCGAGCGGACTCTTCCCAGTATGAATACATCCCTGTACTCTGATCTTCACGTCAAAGTTTTCATACTATTGAACTGTTTGGCAGACAGCAGATTTCATTCTCATGTTGACGTGCATGCAACCAGATGTACATCATACTTGTCTGTCAAAGATACACAGCGTTCCTAGCTACATGACCCTATCGGAGAGAAAAAGCAAAGGATTGTTTATTTCGAAATATGACGAGACATCCCCGCTCTACACCCACCCAAGGTAACCCTCGCGCCGCCTCAATCCATTTTTGGCTACCTCATGATCCATTAATCACACATCCTCGGGCAGTCTACACATCGCCAGAAAATTTAAACGCGCTCTCTCTGATTGTAAAACAAGAATTCGGTCAGCAGATGGAAGGGTAGTGGACGGACCACCGTCCTCCATAGTAGGGTCTGAAATCGATTCAATATTGTTAATATAGAAAGACTTACCACCTCGGGTAAGGGAATTTCACGCCGTTATAAGATGTGGCGTAGACCGAGTCGTAGCACCAAACGTAGCCATCATGTAGACAGCATCGGTCCCCAGGCTGAAGGTGACATGCTGCTTCTGCTGTCAAATTGAGGATCAGCTTCGGGTAGATCTGCTGTGAGAGGGAGGGATTAGATAGATCACCTTTGAATTGATTTGAGTCAGAAGTACCGAGCGGTGCTTGGAAGTCACTGATCATCATCCTAGGTTGCGGAATGGCGGCGCTGTCCTCGATGGTGATATGGAAGGGGTCGGGCACGGCGACAACAGCTACGCCATGCAAAGCCGCGAGTGGGCGAAGGAGATTGATGGTGGAGAAGAACTCCCTGATTTATGAGTGTTAAGGTGTGGTATCCTTTTTAAGGTATTGGAAAGAGAAAGGGGTATTTCTGAAGTCATTGTGGTACTGATCATGAGGTAGTGGAGGTTTTTGGGGTCATAACTGGGGAGGCAGTGCCTTCTTATGTGATTTGATTGAGAAATGGGAAGAAAAGATAAAGACTCAGATTCGGAAATGAACAACCAGGCTTTTCTTTTTTCATCTCGCCCACTCCCCACCCCAACCCCTCTTTTCAGATGAGCGTAGCATAGGCATACAGTATTTTTGCGCTCGGTGACAGCGTGTATAGTAGCCTTTGAGTGTCCAAAAGCCTTCTTTTTAATTGCTTCAATATTTAGGTCTACAGCCGCCAAGAGACTTCAACACATTGGTAGTATCCCCAGCTTAGTTATACCTCTTTGCTACAAGCTTGTATCATTCTCGTTCTCAGCGGACTCCAAAGTGAGCAGTTCTGAATGAACCCCTTTCAATTTCTTGATGAGGAACGTATGTTGATCCTTAATTGAGGTAGCCAAATTCTACTCTGAGACCGAGTCATTGGTGGTTGTCTGTTCATCACCAGCCAGAAGCTGTGCTCGAAGATAGACAAATAGCTAGCTTTTCAGGGGTTTCGAAAGCTTCAGAAGACAGGCGCCTGCTTGGTCAATGGCGAGAGGGAGATACCTTATTCTAATCTATCGATGTGTCTCTACTTCTACTCCGAATGTCAATGCTCTAGGGTTATCAATATCTTCGAGTGGAATTGCCTTCTGTCTCCATAGCTTCCGATGCTTTCCTAGACTTTTTGCGGAAAGAGTCAAACTTTCGTCCTGTCACATTCCCCATCGGTGGGCATGATGGAAAGTGGTAGAGACTTGGGGGCAAACATTTCGAGTCCGTCTGGCTAAGGTACATACTAACACAACATCCACAACGGCTTGCCTCGAAAGTAGACATCTATAAACGCTGTGTATGCTGAAACTTGTTGGAATTTTCAGATGTGCAGTGATGTCAGCCTTCTAAAGTGCAGACACAACATGATCAGGCGAGAGACTTACAGGGCCGGAACCCCAGTGAGTGCCTGGTTTTCCTGCAACGACGCGAAGCAGTTGATACAAGTAAGTTACTTTGCGGCTATGAGATCTTCTTCGAGAAATGTATCATCAATTTCATGCTAAGCTAGAAATCCGGAGAGAACGAGGTCTCGGTTCGCTGCTACCCTGTCTCAATTCTCACGCACGTTCTTCATCTCCAGGTCATCAGAAAAACAATCTCAGCACCCGCATTCTTCAACTAAGAGGTCTTTTCAGGCAGCGGCTCCACACCAGACGTAGCAGCAACAGTATCAGCCGGGCCAGTGGCAGTCTTCTCACCACTGATTTCAGCTTTTGAGCACCCGCTGCAAGCACACTTACCTTCAGCACAAGGGCATGTCCCGGTGTTGCCTCCACACTGGCAAGTCGTCTTCTCAGTCCCAGGAACGTGCTCCATTGTCTTTTCGTTCTGTGACTTGCTGCCACTCTTTCCAGCCTTCAAGTCTGCCAAGCGGCGAGCCTCGGCATGAATGTCGCGAACCTGCTTATCTGACTGCGTGTAGAAAGAAGCGAGCTTCTGGCCAGTAGGTGTACCCATCGCCTTCTCAAAGTACGAGTTGATTCCCACCCATCCTGCGTATGCTTTGTCCGTTACACCATAACTCTGGTCGATTCCCCTCGCCTTGTCGGTAGCCTTGTACTTCGCGTCAAAGTTCGCCAGGGCGCTCGTGAAACGATTGCTGACACCATGCTTGTTGTCGAGAGCAATGGCACTCTGAAGTGCGGCGTCGCTGAGCACATACCCGTGGGCGAGATACTCGGCTACAATGCGCGAGCGCGGCTTATCTTCTTGGGTGATGTCATCGTCATGACTACGGGAGCCGTCTTCGGTGTTGTTGCCGGCGAGCTCGGAGATGCCTGCTGCGGACGAGACCTGGACTTGTGATGTGCCAAGTTGGGTGTTGTCGAGGAGAAGGGCGGTTTTGGCTGCGCTGAAGGAGTGTCAGTTGCAACGCAAAGCACCAATACGTGTGTTAATATACGTCTCTTTCTCAAATGTGACTGTAGCGCTCTGAGGGCTGTCTGCTGATTCGGAAGTGGGGGTGACTGAGAGGGATGTGATCTTGCCGCTATTGTTTGTCAGTATGGCATATAGGTATCGAGATAGTTAGAGCAGCCTTACCAGAAGCTGAAGAAGTCTCGGACTTCTTTCTCGCTAGTGTTGTGAGCAATGTTCTTGACCTGATTGATAACGAGTCAGCGAAATTGGCTCAAGGCGGGGTTCATGCAAGACTTGGTGCGCACGTGTACGACTGTGGAGGACATGATGGGCTTTGATTGTATTGAGCGTTTTTGGTAGGTTTTGTAGTGTATGTGATTGATTTAGGACTATGAGGTTCTGTTGGGTTTATGAAGTACTGTATGTGAAGAAGCGACTAAGGAGTAGTGGAGAAGGCATTCTGCCCTACGTCATTCCCTGTGGCTAAGTGCCAAGATTAAGGGTCCCATGCATTGATATGCGAAGGACACTTCATCTCTGCAGTATCTGCGACCATCTCGAGCATCTCAATGAAGCTCGGGAGAAGCGATGCACTGCCTTCTTTTAGTGAAGTCTAGGGGTTTTGAATGTCTAATGATTCTGCTTCCAAATATAGATGCCATAGCAAGTTTGTTGACTTGTGAACATGGGATGGTCACAACACCTTACAGGATGTCCTCAAGTTTACCCAAATGATAACGAGCCACTCTTGTATACACCTTTTGACGCCCCAGAACAGAGCCTCCACAAAGAGATTAATCCCACGAGTTGATATTTATATTACAGCGTTTTCTCATGCTGTCATCCTCAGGTGTGCACATCATCGCGTGAAATGCTTTCCGTCCCTATTGCCGCGTACTTCGTATCATCAAAATCAGAATTAGTCCTCGACGAGGCGGTAACGTGGAAGCTAGGTAGCTCCATCCCCGATGACTCAAAAGGGCGATTCGCCGTATCATCAAGTCGCAGCCCAAAGTCATCGTTGGGCGCCACAGCTTTGTTTGGATTGAGTCGCTGGGCGGTAGCATTCATACTGCCAGACCTCTCCCCAAGATTTTGAGCCTCCCCCGTGTTCTCTTCGTGCACTGCTTTCTCATATTTGTCGTCATCACCGACCATTGCAGCAAGACTACGGAAATTGAACATCGATTCCATTCCCGCTCCGCCACCTGGTGGCGTTTCTGAGATGACTTGGGCTGAGCCTCCGGAAGGCATGTTAACGCCACTGGCATTTGGCGATACATTGAACGAAGAGCCTTGGCCGTGGAGATCACTCTTTGAGGATCCTGGCGCCGAGCCTTCGATCGAGGAAGCAGAGGAGCTAGCATTGGACAATGTTCGGAGTTGGGAAGGCCTATAAGCCGATGAGGAGTATGCTGAGGAAATGTCGGTGGGTAGTATCTGTGCGCGAGCCCGTTCTAAATGCTCTTGAGGATCTTCAGCTGGACTGGAGCTGAACGCTTGATCGGATGTATTGTTGGGGATCTTTCCTTTACTAGTACTTGAACCAAAATCGAGCTGCGATGTTGAAGCTTCGCCTGTGGTACCGTCGATGCCTGCAGTGCTTCGATTCGCGCTGCTTGGGTAAACGCCCGCTTTTTTAGCCGCCTTCGCGGCTTTTTTGTTTTCTTTCTCTTCCTTTTTTGCGTTCTTCTTCCTTTCTTTCTCCTCTCGAGTTCTCCTTACTTCCTCAGACGCGAGGCTCATTCGGATGGCTTCCATCATCATCAATTCCTCCAGATCATCAACTCTGTTCCTTCTATAGCTGTCCCGTGGTCCAGGAGTCATAGACGGTTCACCCTCGTCATCTCTAGCAGACCCAGATGCAGCATACCTCTCAGACATCATTGCCAACATGGTGAGTTGCGACGAAGCAGTTCCAGGTGCACTGTCCGCGCCACTCGTCCGCCGAAGAATCCCACGCCTTCCAAATCCACTAAGGCCACGTCCATCGCCCTCTTGCCCACGATTACCAATCAAGTAAGCAGCATTGTGTAAAGCTGTTGCGGCGTTGGATCGTCGAGTCACATGGGCCCTGGCAGCTGCAAGCTTCTGATGCCAATCGGGGCGTACCCTATCAGTGGTGATGACAGAAGGTGATGTCACAGACAAGGAAGTCGTTCTCCGCCGTGAGATGCTTATTGGCGACATTCTGCCTCCGCTACTCATTGCAGAAGCCAGGGATGATTCAGAAGACATTGCCGAAGATGACTTGTTTAGAGGATAAGTTGAAAATTGATTGACGTAGGTCAGGCCTCTGCGAAATGGTGGTGAGTCAAACGTAACCCCAAACTCGGGTTGAACGCAGAATGGGCAAGCAGCAGGCTCGGAGACCAATTCGTCGGGATCCTGACCTTCTCCACTTGGCGGTGGCGCTGGAGCCGTGGGGTCGGCATGCTCAGGGGGGTGAGGCTCTGGGCGCTTTATCTGGACGAAACATTCGGAGCAGATGGCTTGATCGCAGCATCGTGTCTTGTTCAAGTATGGAGGATAGTATAGGAAACAGATCGGGCATTCCGAGGCGTCCTTGTATAGGTAAGCCTCGATCGGCTGACCGTTCACGAGTGGATCTTTAGGAAGCTGCATCTCGCGAGGTGTCAGCTCGGCTTGTGGATTCTTGGATGGCGAACCGAGTGCGGCCAAGGTCTTTGCACGTCCTCTGAAAAGTGCAGATCCAGAAGAGGAAGATGGCTGAGGAAACGATGACTGAGTAGGCGAAAAGTTAGGTGAGTTTAAGGAAGTATCGGAGTTGAGAGATTGAGATCTAGAAGATATAGGCACTGTGAGGCTGTTCATAATTGAGTCCTGCGTTTTAGTCGCCGGTTCCGTTCGTGAAACAGACTTGGACTCATCTTGGTCTGGGACCTCATCGGCGGCGGGTATAGGTTTGCCTCTCGCAGCAGCAACAAGTTGGTTTTCAGTCCAGGAATCTGAAAAATCATTCAATCCTCTCCAGAATGGTGCTATCCGTCGCTCAATCTGAACTCAGTCAGTACCTCGGTGTCACCACTGATTAGAAATGAAATACCATCAGCTGCCTCACAACGCCCTTGTTATAATCTTCAATGCCAGTGTAGACTCCCTGGGTGACTAGATAGCCACCATCCACATGTTCTTCCCGCATGCTACGTTCTCGCTCTTTTCCCCGTGCAATTCCTTCTTTCTCCAGTTTTCTCGCTTCCCTCTCTTGCTTACTTTCCCTTCGAAATTCAACGCCAGATGTCTCTGCTGATGGACCGCTCCGTATGTGGAGCAGTGACGAAAGATCCGGGCGACTGCCCCGCCCTGCTCGCACATTGTACATCGGATTTGAGGAGCGCTCAGTAGACGGTGGGAAGGCGTCCGACTCATTGAGGGAAGGCGGCTGAGTGTCACTGGAGCGTAGACGTGCGGCCGAGGGCCGGGCTTCTTTTGTAGCAGAATTGCCCATGCTTCGCGAAGCCAAGCTGCCCAAGAGGGTGATGGATTGAGGGGGATGTTCAAAGACCCAAAGGACGATTGGTTGTCTATCAGACCCTGGTACGGACTGGGCTCAAGCAGCTTCAGCGCACTATCCTGCCTGCATTACCGTGGGAGGTGGTGTCTCAGAGGTATCAGCATCATATGCGGAGAAGGTCGACTGCAGGATCGAGCCAAGACCATTGGTGATAAGAAAACCGTGTTTGACAGGATTATCGCGAAGCATGTGACTTCTCAGCAGTGATATACTGCTCGTGTTATCAATGCGGGAGTCAGATGTCGTATCACAGGTAGTTGACAGTGGATGTTGAAGCTTGAAAGTGCTGAGATTCAAGCTTCCCGAAAGAGCCGAGCTATGCAACAACTCCACGACTTCACGCTAGAATACCTCAGTTGCAAAAAACATCACCCCACTTTTAGCCCAACAGCTGCTCCGAGACAATAGGCCCAGTCAAACAGATAGAGGAAACGACGCTACCGAAAGCCCCAGGCTACACTTCGGCGCTGAAGAGCTGGTTCCTGGCCTTATCGATAGGACATCCCCGCTTGAACGCTACAAGTTGTGCGAGTAACAGTCTCTATGTGTGACGCTTGAAGATTATAAATTCTACCAAGAAGCACGTATCTACCGTGATTTGAGCTAGAAAAAGTGGGCAAGTTCCGAACAATAGCAGCGTCATTTGACAACCGATCAATGCTGCTGCATCCTGAGACGAGATTGCACATGGCTCCCTAATGCTCCTCCATCCTCACAAAGTCAACCCAGATATCAAAAAACACCATCATGGCTCCTGATCTGAACTCTCTGCCTCCTTCCCCGTGTAGCTCTCGCAGGACTCCATCAAATTACCTGCGCCGAGCCCAAGAGTCTATACCTCCTCTCGCTTCACCACCCAGCACTCATTCGCCCATTGTGAATTCCAGAGAGCCCCTCGCGAATCCGCAGGCTATAGACAATACTGGGGTGGGCTTTGGACCGGGTAAGTAATCTAGAACCCTAGCTGATTTGCAGAGTATGGCTGATGAAGTACCAATTAGGCCCACTCCGCCATCCACGCCCTCTCACCGCCGCAGATCTCCACATGCAGCTTGAGAAGGAGCAGGAAGCAGTGGTCAACCGTCTGACGCGCGAGCTCTCCCTTCTACGCGCGCAATCTGCTTCCGTGGCGTCAAATGCCTCGTCTGCCTCTACTGGGCTACTGGATGCTACGGACCAAAATTCCAACCACCTGATGTCAGGGCCCAGCCACCCAACTCCCTCAGGACGGCACCGATCGTCCTCCAACCTAAGCACTCGAAGTGCGAACACAGCCGCAACGGCTGCTGCCGGGGTTAGTGGACCAAGTGGAAGTACTGTGGGAATGACTGGAGGAGTGGCAGGCAGTACCATATCAGGCGTCGCTCCACCAAGGGAGACACCGGCGCAACATTCGTATGGACGAGACACTCTGAGTAGACAAAGTTCCGTCGCTTCGAGGCGATCTGAAGCATCCTCACCATCTCTATCTTCTTCACTTTATCAGGGAGATCATTTCCCAAACCTCCACACTCATCGACAGACTGGCTCAGCTTCGCAAGCACAGATTCAATCCTCGCAGCCGACGCCTGGGAGCGCTCGCTCCTCATACATACCTGCGACCCAACGTTATGAGGAAATTGCACATCAGAGATCTGAGCTTGATATCGTGAAGCGGGAAAATGAGGCTTTGAGAAGACGCGTACGGGAGCTTGAGAGAACTTTGAGCAGCCGACGGCAATCTGAAAACGAAATGACTAGAAGCGAGTCTGTCAGCACGAACACCGGTGTGCGCCCACGTCAGGAGGCCGCAGACGAAGATGAGGATTCTGTCAATGTTGGGGAAAGTGCTGGTAGCGTCGGCGTCAGGGGAGGCCATTGACCGGGCCAGTGTTGCAAGTTTGCACTATTTTCATCCGTTAAAAGCTTGCGAAAGTGACTTGTTTGGCGCAGGGGCGTCACCATTGGACAAGGGTCTGGTGTTATTAGATGTCTTGCTGCCTTGAAATGAGCAGATCTGACTGCTAGATAGATCCCATGCGCTTCATCACCTCTACATTCTCCTCACTTCATTTCCCACCGCTCAAGCGTCATGAGCATAGGAGCAGCTGGCGACCATGACCACATACTAAATCGCCATAACCAGTATTACGATATATAACGCCCCGTCGGCCATTTCTATGAACGGGCTCAGAGCGGCCTCCCAGTCCGTTGATAAAGAAACGGTACGAAGCCTGCATGGATCCGCCCTACAACCTAAACGTGGCCCACAACTCGCGTACATGTGCTGTAAACCAACAACTATAGCCATCACAAACGTGCGCTAGAGTGCAACATCTCGAGCCAATCGCTCTGCGCATCTCTCTTATCATGCGCTCGACAGCGCGAAACCCAGGTCTCGTTATGGGTCAAAAGACGATAATCAGCACATGCAAAGACATGTGTACATCAAGGTGTGGATACCCAGATGCCCAGAGCTACCGACGAACAATCGCAGCAGCTCGTTGGTGAATCCTTCATTCGTGATTTGGTGGAAAGCTCTGGAGATGCTTGAGATGAGCGAAGGACTCTAATCTGCCATAGAAGCGGCCTGGATTTTCTCGCTCAAGTATATCTGATGTGCTTGCAAAAGACAAGCAGTGACGAGTCGGGCTAGAGAGTTATGGGTTCAGAATCAGCATTGCGATCTTGTGTTGCGTTTCCAACTTTCGTGCGTAGCTCAAGCTTTGAGGCCTAATGTAATGAAGAGGGATCGTTAGGGGGAGAATGGTCGCAGGGAGAGTCATTGCGGCTATGAATATTCGATGGTTGCTTTAATCACGAGAGACTACGTGACAAAGCATCTGTATTTGAGTGCTCAGTCTTGTCTGCAACACCGCAAGATCTAGTTGACAAGTATTTGCAGCGTTCTACAGTTATGAATATGACAAGTCGCAACGAGAAGAAATTTAAGTCTTCTAAAGTTTACTTTGTTCTGAAACGTTCGTCTCGATCAGGATGATATTTCCACCAGTCCGCACGTTTCTCTTACCATGAAACTCCTTGACTCAACCCGCTACGTCTCTTGGAAGTCATACTCAGAGCTCAGACTCTTTCGAGCTCTGAGCTGCATGAAGCTTCTCGCTCAGCTTTGCCTGAGACTCTTTGATCGTTCGGTGAAATCCAGCATCGTTGAGATAGGTGCTCTCCTTTGGGGCTTTGAACATACCATAGTCTCAAGGGCGCTCTGAAACAAGGCATTCCAGACCTTCAAAATGTCTTACAAGAGGATGGAAAGAGCGTGGGGTGTCATCAGGAAGATCTTGGGTGCGTCCATCATCGTCTTCCATGCGTCCCAATGCCCGCCCGTCCACGAAACGCTCGACAGTGACGAGATTGACAAAGTCAGTCGCCACGGGCATGTGAGTGCATAGCCAGGTTTCGATATGATCAGATATTACAGGTCGCGAGGCCATTGCGAGTGAAGGCGGAGGAGATTCTTCTGAGAATGGATTGATGCAATCAGAAGAAGAGCGCACTTTTTTTTGAGCGCCTATTCAATAGCGTGTCTACAGTGGATGATAGAAGAATCAAGAATTTGCGGGAAATTATGAATACATATAACCAGAAACACTCCTTCAGTGAGATAGGGTTACTCATTTTTCTTTGACTTCCGAAGCAATTAGTTCTGGAATCTGCAGTAAGCTTGCTCTTGAGTGCTGAGTCATGCATCTGTCCTGGAGCCTGGATCAGCCTTCATGTTATCATTAGTATGATGTATTGTGTCTTTACAGCCTAAACGCATGTTATAAGCGAGAGTGCCGCTTCAAAAGATGACAGCATAGAGCTTTTCCAAGATATCTTATTCTCCTGGTTGTTGCGCGCTAAGATGAATTCGCATCCCATGAACTCGCATTGAGAGGCATAAACTTTCCTCAAGGTCACTTCTTGTTCGTAGCATTCTTGTGGTATCTTCTGGCGGCACTTAATGTAATATAAGCAGCAAGCAGACTGGCTCTCAAGATAAGTGGCAGACTTGAGTGTTAGCACACGCAAAGCGCAGTCGACTTAAGCACCAGACATGGCTCTCTAATTGGGTGTAAAGTTAGCCAGTACCTGACGATGATTCAAATTGAGCGGGTAGTACACCCCTTTGTATGAGAATCGGGCTCTGTAGAAACTTATATTGACAGCCACTTGAGCGTTCCTTGTGCGGGAGGACGTTCACGGGGTCCCGCATGGAAAGCGAATGCTGTGCTTATGATAAACCAATGCAGCACTCTATGTGTCCCGTCATTCTATTCGCCCCTAAATGTGCACGAATTTCCGAGCCTATTTTGAATGCGTTATCAGACGGCTAAACCGCCTAGTCGGCCACCCTGCCCACAACTCTCGGTTTTGATATTAGAATTCCACATACATACCTTAGTTTTAGTAATTACTAATTCCTATAGCTTTCGTACCAAACCCTTTGTTTATACTGGTATATTCTGAAAGTTATAGTATTCGACCGTTCGCCGCCTAAGAGATCCCTAGAGCTAGGAGTAAGAAATCTCGGGAAGTCCTGGGGGCGCACAAATAGCTCGGGGCGCATAACTCGCTTAATAGGGGCGCACGACTCGGTATTTAGATTTATATAGGGCTCTCACTAAAATCTAAATACCTATTTATACCCCACTATCGTCGCTATAAATATAATATATCGCTATTATATATATAGTTATCGCTTATCCACCTTATTTATACCTCTTATATAGCGCTATCGCTTTTCTACTCTAATATTCCGCCCTATACTATTAACTAAATTAATTTAAAAACGCCGCGTTAATAATCCGCTACTCCTACGACTCCCGCTCGTCTATATTTATAGCGGCGATAAGGTTATTTTTAGATTACTTCCTTATGAGGGTAAAAGGTTTAATTTTACCCTCTACTTTTAATATAAAACTCTTTACTTTTACTTTTATTTAACGAGGCTACGACTCGCTTTAAATTTACTCCTATATTTTAATAAGTTTAAATTATCGCCGCCTAAATACTAACGGAGTAAATAAAATAAAAGGGAGTTCTTAATTAAAAACGAGTTTATATAATTATATCGACTTCGTAGGTTAGCGGCGGCGTAGTTTAAATTAATATAATAGAGGTTATTATTAAATAAATAAAGGTAGAACTTCGAGGGGGTTATTAATAATATTATTATTACTTTACTTTTACTCTTACTCCCGCTTTTATTTCTACTCCTATTTTTACTTTTACTCCCGCTTTTACTCTTATATATATTCTTCGTATTCTCGCCTAGTTATTATTTACTCACGGTTTTTAATTTCCTTTTTAGAGGCTTTAAAAATAGTTAATTTACGAGTAGTAATTTTATTATATTTTTTCTTCTCTTATAAAACCGCCTACTACGCTTTTTTAATAAACGGCGGCGTAGGAAATATAATTAAGATATTATATATCCGCTCTTTATATACTTTATAAGTCCTAGTTATATTAATAGAAAAATTATCGAGTTAAATAACTAGTTTATTAATTAACTACCGGGGGAGATTTTTCTATAATTAATAAAAATTCGCTATTATAATAAGAAATTTATTTTTATTAAAATCCCGAAATCTAGCCGTATCTATATCGTTAAAGAAGAGTATTTTATTATAGTAATATAGTTTCTATCTCTTTAAAACGGGAGTATCTACTAACTATTAATAAAGGTAGAAAAGAGATAACGGGATTAAAAATCCCTTAATATATATATATAAAAAATAATAGCGATATAGTAGCGCTTTCCGGATATAGATCTCGTACTCGTATAATAATTCTAGAGTATAAACTAAACGCTTAGTGTTATTAATAAGAATAACTTTTATAATTATTTATTTAGAGTTTATTATTTTAATAATATAAATAAATACTTTATTAATAACGACGTTGAATACTTTATAATTAACTACTTTTAGGATATTAATACGCGACCGATCCTCTACTAAATATAATTTATAATAAAATAATTATAATTTAAATAATAATTTATTAAAAGATCCTTTTTATAACTATATTATTAATAGAGTTATAAAGGTAATTATATCGATACTTAATTTTAAATTATTTATTATTTAGGGTTTATAAAAACTTATTTAGAATATCCTCTTACAAATAAATCGTTAACGGTACTAGGTTATAGTATTTTTTTTTCGGGATAATAAATACCTAATTAGGCTCCTTCGGGGTATACTTTAATACTTATTTAAATTAATTATATAAAAACTTTATTAAACGATTTATCTTCGAAAGCTTTAAAACTTTAACGTAGTTTTTATTCTAATTAAAATATATATAATAAGAAAGAGGATTTATTACTAAATTATATATATATCTTTACTCCTTAATATTTATAATCTACGTTTTAATTTTATTACTAGGGGTAATAAGTTTCTATATAATAGAGTAATATTATTTATAACTCTTTATTTTAATTTTCGTTATCTTTTACTACCTAGCTTTATAGTTTTTTAAATTTATTAAACTTTTATATTTAGAGAGCTTCCTCTAGTTCTTTATATTCTTAATATAATAAATATAATTATAATTCTTTCTACTCTTTTTATATAAATCGATATTTATAGTAAAATTTTAGTTAAAAACTTAATTCTATAAATAATTTTAAATTTAATCGGGCTCGTTAAATACCTCTAAAAGTATTATTAAAGTATTCTATTTATTACTCTTTAAATACTTAATACGATTTAGGGATTAAGGTCGGGATAAAGAAACTATAAAAATATAATAATAACGAGGTAACGGCGATAGCGAGGTAATTTAAAAAGGAAGTAAAATAATAGCGACTAGTATATAGAAAGGGTAGAGGTAGAGGTTAAAAACATCTATATAAGGTAAATAGCGGTCACCGATAGCGACGATAGTAGGGTATGAACAGGTACTTAGATTTTAGTGAGAGCCCTATACAAATCTAAGTACCGAGTCGTGCGCCCCCATTAAGCGAGTTATGCGCCCCGAGCTGTTTGTGCGCCCCCAGGACTTCCCGAAGAAATCTACCCTACGCGTGAACCCACTAGGCCGTGAACCCTTCTAGAATTGATGCTGGCAAGGTGTTCGTATATCACGCGTCAGCAATCCTTCTGCCAATCAATGGAAACAACAATGGGAACGTATCATTCTATTGATGCACTTCTTATCGGTAACTGCGCCGGGTTTACTCCAAATGTACCTATCCTGCGGGTACTCTCGTGATGACCATCGACCATCGACCGCTTGCGCCCAGGAAATACTTTTCCCTGACGTAAGTAGTAGCAAGACGAACCGAGGCTTCCTAGGTCAATCTTTGAAGCGGCGATAAAGGTGAGCTGATCATAGACGTTGCGTACGTTATGCACGACCTCACACCTTCATCTACCGGTCCTGGTCACTACGGACTCCGTCCGCGTTTTGAAATAGTCCCGCGATCCTTTGCCATCAAACATCCGTGCTTCTTCACAGCCTCTACTCTGTCAGCACGGAGATGGAGGGGCGTGGACTCTGCAATTGCTGGGCTGTGCTCAATTGTTACGATGTCAGCTCCACTAGTCCCAAAGATGCTGATTCGGTCATGCAGAAGCCTGATGATGTGTCAGAACCATGCGTGAGATGTCAGCTCTTCCGCGGGCAACCAATCCAACAGCCATAGTCAAAGTGAGACTTATATGGAGTTGAATTCGTATTTGACACCTGTCAGCATGGAGCCTGGCTCGGCCTGGGATGACCTTGACCGGGTTTCAGGACCGCTGTTTAATGATGGGCTTCGATGGCACTGAAGTTACGCCGCAAATTAAGCAGCTTATTGAAGTCCATTATTTGGGAACAATCCTGTTGACAGCCAAGAATCTCAAGTCCGCTGAGCAATTCACCAGGCCGGTGTTAGACATACAGACTATTGCCCATAACGCCGGTCACCCTGTGCCTTTGGCCATCGCTCTCGACCAAGAGAATGGGGGTGTCAACAGCCTCTTCGACGAGAGCTGTTACCAGCAGTTCCCCAGCCAAATGGGCATTGCAGCTACTGGCTCTACCGAACTGGCTTACAAGGTGGCCAAAGCCACCGCCGAAGAACTCCGCGCAGTGGGGATCAATTGGATCATGGGGCCTTGCCTAGACGTCTTAACGAACGACAAGAACCAGCCTTTGGGTGTACGCAGCACGGGTGACGATCCGGAAGAGGTGTCCAATTATGGAGCTGCTTACCTCCGAGGATTCAGAGACGCCGGCATTGCTTCCTGCGGCAAGCACTTTCCGTCGTAGGGAAATCTTGAATTTCTAGGTTCTTCACTAGACGTCCCCGTCATTACCGAGTCATTAGAACAATTGAGTCTCAGCGCCCTAATCCCGTTCCGAAATGCCATCGAGCAAGGAGTCGATGCTATGACGGTGGGAGGGTGCGCGATGTCTTCGACTGGAGTGAATGCGATGCATGCATGCCTCTCCGACCAGGTGGTGGAGAGTCTACTACGTGGGAACATGGGCTTCGATGGGGTTGTCATCTCAGAGTGCCTCGAATTAGAGCTCCTGAGCCGCAACATCGGAGTCCAAGGCGGCACCGTCATGGCTGTTGACGCGGGCTGTGACCAAATCATCGTCTGCAGATCATACACTGGACAACAAGAAGCGTTCAATGGGTTGAAGCTTGGGCTTGAGAATGGCTTGATAACAGAATGGAGACTGCGGCAGTCCTTGCGACGGATGTTGGAGTTGCAAGCAAGATGTACATCTTAGAAGCAGGCCCTAGCGCCGGAAGGCATCAAAGGATTGTCGGCCCTGCAAGAATCACATACCAAACTATCTATAGAGGCATACCGTTCTTCAATTACGGTTGTCAGAGACAAAGATCGGCTATTACCACTGTCGAATATCCTTGACCCGGACGAAGAGATATTGCTACTATGGCCATTGCTCAAACCTCTACCTGCCTCGGCGGCTTCCCAAGCGTTGGCTGCGCAAGGCGATTCGCCAGGCATATCATCAAACGTGTCATCAACAGCTAGCGAGACGGTGTTTAGAGAGTTTCGCCGATCTCTCGCAAGGCAGCGGAGTGGTCGGGTCCTTCACGCTGCATATACCGCTAATGGCCTTCGTCCACTGCACGAGAACCTGATTAGCCGAGCTAACGCTATCGTTGTGATTACTGCTGATACGAACCGCAATCTCTACCAGCACGGCTTTACAAAGCATGTGTCCATGCTTTGCAAGCTGGCCCAAAGTGCAGACAGGAGGGGGAAGCTGCTGGTGGTTGTGTCTGTCAGTTCCCCATACGACTTCGCGACGGAGCCTTCCATTGGGACCTATATCTGCACCTACGACTTTACCGAGACAGGGCTTCAAGCATTGGTCAACGTATTATTTGGCGAGCTAACACCTTCTGGGGCTTTGCCTGGAAGCCTTCGCCAGCATCAGAAAGTGCATCAGTCAAAGCAACATTGGCTTGTAGAAAGCTGGGATAAAGCTCGCAACTTCAACGCACTCGATGAGCTGTTGACCAAGCTGCAGCAAGAAGCTCCTGCTTCTTCATCCTCAATATTCGCAGGTTGCACCTCGAAAACATTTTTCTTGCATCACCCTGCGGTAGAAGAAAACCATTATGTCGTCCGAAATAGCAGTACAAAAGTGCTGTACGGCTTTTGTTCGATCTACTTCTTCCCATCCACTGGGACAGGCGTCATAGGAATCATCCTAGTGGACCCCGATCGTCGAGGTCTCTCCATCAGCCACTCACTCCACAAACGGGCATTGAAAGGCTTCCTGCACCGGTCAGACATTAAGCGTCTACAACTCGGCTCACGCCTTCCCAGCATAGCTCTCGGTTTGCCGTCCAGCAACAATCTAGAGCGGAAACGTATCCGCCAGTGGTTCTCTGATTGTGGCTGGGATACCGCTTCATCAAGACCTGCTTGCAGCATGACGTTGCCAGAAGTGTCTTCTTGGACGATGTCCGGCAGTCTACTCACCAGTCTTCAATCCGCCAATCTGGAGTTCGACTTTCACTTCGGCTTTGACCATGCGAACTCCATCTTCGATCTCGTCAAGACTAGCTCGCGCCAGGGTATCATGGAAATGTATCAACTTGCGCTTGCTGATCATCAAGGTTCCGGCATCATTCGAGCACGAAGGAAAGGGAAAGATGTCGTTCTCGGGACTGTGATTATATATAATATGGCATCGAACTGGTGGGCCGCTATACCTGCGCTCCAGCGCACCGATGGGTTGGCCACGGGTGGGATCTCGTGTCCCGTAATCTCGCCGAGTGTGGGCGAATACTCTACGGCGTTGCAGGGCCTTATGGTATTGGGGATCAAGCAACACCAAAAGCAGCAGGCTTCGGCCGTGCTTCTGGATTGCGTTGACGGTGACGGCAACATGGAAAGCCTCTCGGCAATGGGCTTTAATGTGCTGCATAGCTTTGATGAGATATCTTGCGATGCTAGTACCTTCGGGCCGCCAACTTGAGCGGCTAGACACAAAGGCCGAGCACGAAAAGGACGAACGTTACAATGGATCTGACGTGTCCCTATGTATAACCGGCGAGATACTTTTCGTGATACCCATCTAGCGTGTTAAGCCTACTTGTACTATTTCTACTCAATGGATTCATTCTCCATGAAAGATTCTTCCAAGCAAAGTCTTAGCCAAACAAGTAATAATCTCTGTCTGTTGGAGAACTTGGCGGATGTTCATATGCCACCCAGTTCGCCACTGCTGGTATAATTCGGTAACTTTGTTGCGCCCTCTGTTCATCCAAGAGAACAAGGCAGAATCGGAGTACGCCTTGGCCTATCTTTCGGCCCAATAGATAAGATGATAGGATGAGCAGAGATCTCGGCGGGTAATCTGATTGATTTGATTAGGCACGTGGTAGGCAGGGTTCGCCCCCGAAGAATGCGGAAATAAAGCGCTTTGCTTTCTCTCAATCTCTTGCAAGTCGTGCAAGGCAAGTAAAGCCGAGTCTTTGATCGAGGCCAGCACATTCGTTGATCTTTGCCTTACAAACATGTGAAACATCCGATCTACGTCTGGAAAACGTGGCTCTCTCACACCAACACGACGATCTTCCACGATTATCCACACATATCCGAGAGACGGCCATGTCCGCATACTTTGAAACTTCTAGGACATTCGTTTCAACTTCTTCGCACACTTTTCCTTTTTCGGCACATTTATCTCTCCCGTCTTCCCTCGACGGGTTCCTGTTCGTTTCTCGTGCCTCGTTCCTCGTTCCTCGTCCCTCGTTCCTCGTTCCTGAGATGGGATCTTCGGCGCTTGCTGGTGGCTTCTAAAGTAACGTTCGCGCACTTAGCCGAGACTCGGTTCGTTACCCGTTGCGGGAGGAGATCATCGTCATCTCCCATCCCCCATCCCCCGTAGCCCACTACTTTGGATTACGGGCGGTGGACCCTCTACTATTTGCCCCGCTGACAAGCATTTCGTACTCGGAATTCCTGATCCTTTGAGCAGTATGCAGCCTGCTATATCTGGTAAATAATGCGATGAGTTGGAAAGCAACATTCTTCTCAATTTCTAAAACATCATTCAAGGCAGATCAACCCCCAGCGTAACCCTGAAGCTTTTTTTCCCCCTGCACGCGAAGACAACGTGGCCATCCCTGCGCCATGTGCTTCATGCCTGCAACTTCTGACGATCACTGCAGATCTATTCACATCCCTCAACTAGAGCCGACCATACATTTATCGAACTTGCCCTCCAGCTTCCTACTGTCTTCTTCGCTACTGTATGTTGTATCATTCTCACCCACACTCATTTATAGGTCTGTTCCTGCATGACACGGACCAGTCATGCTTCAGCCCTTTGTGCAAGGCCCGGTCATCCCGGAGAGCTGAGCTGAAGAGTAACCCCGAAGAAATCCTCTCCGTCCACAACGCCTAGCCCTCACCGTTATTCCTTCGCTTCTCGCTGCTTCACATTCATTTCATATCTTCAATCAGCGACTTCCTTCGATAATCATTCTGTCCCTACTGCAACACCCCACACATTTACAGCCATGGACGGCTACCATCATACCCAGATGCCGTATATGGGCAATCCGCTTCAATTTAGCAATAGCGTTACGGCCGAAGAGTACATGAATGCATTACCTGCACTAGGTCTCCAAGAGCAGCAATACCAGCCATCTGCCTACGGGACCAATGACTTTGGAGGGTAAGAACCAGATTTTACACCGTTCATCTCGAAGGAACCAATGCTAATGCTCGCACAGACCAACCACCCTACCTGGTCCTTCTAGTCTGATGCTATCGGAGACGAACCGCGACTTCACATCTGGTTACAACGATTTCCGATACGAAAACATCCCACAACTCGATCCTCAAGAATCTCCACGCCTAGCCCAAGACAGTCTCACCTCAAGCCTCGATCGCGATAACGAGCGCCTGGGCTTCCAACCGCCAACCTACAACTTCACCCTCCTCGACCACTCCTTCCGTCGTACCTCTGTCTCCCTCAATGCACGGCTACATGGCATGTTCTTCATAGCCGATGAAGTCCCTGCCACCCCCGATCTATACTCGCAAATGCAAGCACCCTTACAACCACGTCCAGAATTGACATGCTATCGACGCAATCTCTTCCAAGCGGCTGGCTCAATCACCCTACCGCGAGGTCTGCGCTACATCCTCACAGACAATGGTGACCGCATAACGATCGTTGCACAAGAGCTAGCCGTTTCAGCAACCGAAAGCGTGGAAGATCACCCAGTCAAATTGATTTCCGTACCATGGAAGACACCCGTCAACAACCCCTCCACCGTCCCAGAAGACAAGACCGAGCGCGAACCCACTACTATCCCGCTCGACACAATGTCCAACCAGGACATGGATGCAGACTACACCACTTTTCCCATCGCATGGAAACGACTACAATTCCGGATAGCAACGGCCAACAATGGCCGACGAAAAGAACTACAGCAACATTTCATTGCCAGATTGAAACTTATCGCCACGCTTTCCACTGGCGAGCGAGTAGCAATTGCCGAAGCCAGGTCTGCAGCCATAGTCGTGCGGGGCCGTAGCCCTCGGAACTTCCAGCAAAGGAAAGATCTAGCTGTTGGTGGTGAGAAGAGCGGTGTCCGCAAAGGCTTGAATTCGCCAGCTTCACTACCAAGAAGGGCTACAGCCGATGACGTTCCATCGAAAAGCCCACTGACGAGAGAGCACGGTGGAGACAACCCCTTCGCTGCGTCCTTCAACTACCCTCATCGTGCTAGCGATCCCACCAGTTCGAGCAACAACTTCAGCAGCGGCAATTGGAAAAGCCCAAACCAAGGCCACTCAAGCGCTCCTGCGATGCCGACACCGACATTTAAGACTCCGACTTTGCCTAGCTCGAAATCGCCATCAACAGCATCACCACCATCGATACCGCATCCTCCACAGCCTCTGTCCCTCATGGATGACTTCTCTCATGACTCCGCTACCTCCACCAGTAGCACTGCTCAGAAACGGCCTTCTACCCAACGACCACAGAAACCTCGACGAGTGAGCGAGAACCGACCACATCCTTACAAGCAGCCCTCACTTCCCACCTTGCCATCAACCAAGACTCTACTCTCGAACACAAATCAAACACAGAAAGGCACAGCTGATCCAGCCGATACGCTGTACGAGTATTTTCCCCTCAGCAACAACGATTACATGCCGCCTGTCGACTCAGTCTACAGACCACATGTTGTCCATCATATCGCAGCGGGGACGCCGGCGCCGGCTACGAGTGCGCAGGGGTATTTTGGTGGAAATGTTTCATGACACGACGATGATGGTACGACGAATAAAATGCTGTATGTGCTTGCGTCATGAGTTGATGGTTTTTTTGGGACGCTTTTGCGGGGAAGTCGGAAGGAAACACATGATCTGTAATTGTATGAGTATTTTCGGTCCTTTTTGTTTTTTTTCTTCGACAGGATATACCCATTTGAAGCAAGCAAGCAGGCAAGCTGGCAAGTTAATCGGATTGGTGATAGGAGGTCAAAGCGGCATCATGCAAATGTTTTGGTGAACATTTGAAATTACTTGGGCTAAGCGGGTGTCTGGGCCACGAAGACATTGTACACTAGCTTTCTTTGTTTGTGGACGATCTAAATATTTCTCTTATCTACATAATATCCTCTCTGATCTTCGAGATTCATTCCTATTCGCTTGTCCTATTCAAACATCTATACAGCATATTTCTCCCGCCTCCCACACTCATTCACTAGTCCGAACCCTCAATTGCTCAACGTCGAACACTTTACAACAGCTACATCTCCATTCCGTGGACAGAGCACCGTGCCATCCGCCATGACCGTACAAAGCGCCACCGAATCGGGACTGATCCAATCACTAGGGAAGAAGTAATGCTGCTTGATTTCCATCGTGCCGCCGTCAAGGGTACCAGTGGCACTGGGTTTTCGCGTCGTGGTGTTGGATGGTAATGGCAAGCGCCAGGAGCAGAGCCAGAAGTTTTGGTCCAGGAAGACCAGGCGGCCGCGGGAGAGGAAGGCGAGAGGAATTTCGATGTGGGATGTGAGCTCTGGAGGTAATGGGATTGGTTCCAATTCTTGGAGATCGTCGTCGTCGGGCGAACTTAGGGTTGATGTGATTGAGCTGGAGAGAGGATGCGGACTCGGTCTGGTCGTGGATTCAGGCTCATCTGAATCTTCTGAGGAGGGTCGGAATTCTGTAGCGGGTGGAATCCTTGAGACATCAAAGACAAGCGTCTCCTTTTGTTTCTGACCGTGACCGGCTGGGCATGAGGATTGGACGAGGATGAATGTCTTATCGTGCGTCACTAGCACCCTGTCGATATTCTCCCTCGATTCCCAAAGATTGATTGATAACGACCTTCTGCTACGCGAGATGCTACCCATGTGCTCGACGACCGCCGAGGGAAAGGCCAATTGCTCTGTCTGCATCAGACTTGACCAAGCCCAGATCAGCACTCTACCAGGCCCGAAGGCAAGCAGCGAGCGTCGGTCGGACGGATGGTTGATCCATCTGTAAATTTGGGGTCCCCCTGGCATCCTTCGAGAATGAAGAATTGACTTTGAGGCCAGGGAAATTGTATTGACTGTTGAGCCCGTGTAGACTAGTATCGTGCTGGAGTCTGAATGAAAGGATAATTGACGAATGGCACCTTCTACAACACTGATCGCGAGTTCGAGCTTTGGCTCAATCGTCCAAGGCGCTGCAGCTCCACCAGGTCGACTCACAGACTTAACGAAGACTCTCCTACTCAAATCACTGAAGCCAACGTATCTTCCGTCATCGCTCCATACCACATGCTCAATACTCATGAAGCTTTTCGACTTTCGTAATTCCAAAACATTGGTCCTGCTGGTCTCAGCGAGTTTCATCAGTCCACTCTCCGTGCCAGAACAGTAGAGCCGACCATTGGTCTGGGAGGCTAGTGCGGTCACAGAGTCGATCTTGCCAGAATTCTTGAGTGCCGTTTGGGCGCGCTCTTCACTACGTGTGTGGGTTTCGGCCGATTCTGAGAGTCGTAGCAAGGCGTCTGGCTCCCAAACGTTGCCGTAAGAGCCACGAACATCGTAGAGACGGCGAGAGTCTGGCGCAAAACAGAGGTCGAAAACTGGATCCTGCGAAGCAAATTGGTAGACCAGCTTGAAATCTGCTAGGCTGTATAGCTTTACTATACCGTGGGGATCACCAGCGGCTAGACACTTAGCATCCTGGCTAACGACAATAGAATTTGCTCCTGTATGAAGTTCTTGCGTCTCATCGTGATATGGATGCCAGCGAAAAACAACGCCCTCAAGATAGAGGCCGATTACTTCGCCGGTATAGGGGTGCCAAGTGAGCTGTATGACCTCTCCCCAAGCATGCGCAACATTGCTTCTGGTGGAGTCATCAAAGACCCGTAAGCAATGCCCGACCAGCTCAGGACCCTCGACTTCCCAGACACTTAGCGGATGGCCTCTATAACCAAGAGCTACATTAATTCCGTCCGGACTTAGTGCCATGCATGTGGGAGAGTTGACCACTGTCCCCTCTAGGGCTTGCTCGTCGATGTCGGCAACCAACTGCCAGGCAATCGCAGGGTTTCTAAAGGACAGAGATCGAATCTTGCGATCATCAGTCCCCACCAGGACTTTCTCATCATCGTCGGTAAATACGATTGCGTGTGGACGAGGTCGATCGATCGGGTTCTGAGCGGACGCGACACATTTGCCTGTTGTTACCTCCCATACCTTCGTGGTAAGATAACCATAGGTCACAAGCAGTGTTCCAGATAAGTTGAACTGCGTCCGAAGTACTCTTTCACCCTGTTTGATTCGTCGCCTTTCTTCGCATGTAGAGGCGTAGTAGATGATCACAGTACCCGAGGGACTCATGACTGCGATCCGGCCTCCGGCGGCTTTGATTGACGTAGCATGAATGCCGGAGCCAAACGAGAGGCGTGCCAATGAGTCGTCCCAGCTGGACAATGATTGCGCAGTGATTTTTAGTGTGTTGCTTTCTTTCTTACCGAATTGGCGATACATGACGGATTCATCTGGACAGAAAGGTGGTATCAATTTGTAGATGGACTCAGGATTTCTAACAAGATTAGTCCCAAATTTACCAACGATCTTCACAAGATCTGTGGCCCATGCTTCCAAATACCTCTCCTGCGAGGAGATCTTTTCCTTTTGCTGCAAGGCGAAATGAGTAATCTGTGTGGAAGCTAGGACGAGGGTTCGTAATCGGTTGGCTTGAGCCAGATACTGTATCCAAGTTAGTACCGACGAGCTCTTGAAGAAAGATTTGAGAGTATCAAAGACTCTAGAAGATGACGTGGAGCTATATGATAGGTGGTAGAACCAAGAAGTGGCTGCGTAATCGAGGAAAGCCGGTGCTTGCTTTCGATTTATCTTAGACCGAAGTCCTAAGTCCGTTAAGCAAGACATGCAACACAGGAAAAGCTGTCCATGAGCAGAGATTCGGTCGATATTGAAAGGTCGAGCCTGATCATCTATAAGGTATTCGCGCGCAGTCTGGTGGATCATAGCAACGTTTCCCCCGTTGTCAACCACAACGAATCCACCGCAAAGGTCGCCAATGGAGCGCTGAAGGTCAAGAGGTTTCAAGATTTCGCCTTCCAAGACATGTGACAGCTCTTCAATCGTCAATAAGCGCAATGCGCATGCTGCCCAAGCTAATATACTTGACGCGAGTTTCTTGTCCTCTTCTTGTGGCAGCGCGGCAACGGACTCGGCCATGCGATCATACAAAGCTTCCATACCAGGGGGCAACTGCCGGAGAGCGTGCTCAACATTGACCGCCGTATGACAGTCATTGATTCTCTGTACTGCAAGATGTACCCACAAGAAGTTGCCCTGAGCGCGTTCTAGGATCTCCTTCTTGACGTGGATGTGGAATCTATCGTCGCCGGACACATCTAATTCCTGATCAATGAAGTAGCGAATGTCAGTGGGACTACCTTCATATGGTATAATATCGAGCTGGACCCCTCTCGAGAGCTTCTGAAATGACGACACCAGCCCCTGGGCTTTTCGGCTTACGATCAAGACGCGAATGGGGAGGACTGCCAGATTGACTTCAGAGATCAATCTTATCAATGTACGGGGATCATCGGACTCTTCAAGACCGTCTACTACCCAGTATAGTGGGATGTCCAGTCGAATTTTGAAAAGGATCGTCTTGAACATGCGATTCCAAATGGTTTGGGCATCCGCTGTGTCGAGCTTGGTGGCCTCTCCAACGAGTCTCAAGATCCCCTGACGAAAAGCTGGTAGACTCTGCGCTATTTGAAACGCAAGCGATCGCAACAGTTTGCTCACAGATCGTTTACTATGATCACCGAAGCGCACAAAGAAGTACTGGCAGGACAAACCCAGCTGGGCCAAGTGGTTGATGATGAAAGAAGATAGGACGGATTTACCACTGGCAGCAGCACCATGTAACCACAGAACTCTTGGTCTAGCAGACGCGTCGTGCATCCATACGTGGAAAGCATCGTCCTCGAGAACCCAGCCGCATGTGTCGGGAACCCAGCGATCTCGAAAGAAAATGTAGTCGACATCCGGGGGTCCTGACACTGCAAGGAACGTCTCGATCTCACGTAGATCTTCACCTCTTGTTGGAATTGGAGCTGCGCCAGAACCTTCATATGTAAGCCAACGTTAGCAAGAATATGAGAATTATAAAGCTTACCAGGTACGGGGAATTTGCTAACGAGAGACATGAGAACATTTCGGACATTTACATAAAGCGGGTCTTCAGGGCCGTCGAATTTGCATACTCCATGATGATCGGCGTCCAAAGCCTTTGAGATTTCGCCAGGGTACCCAAGCACGGACGAATCTCTTTCTAACACCATCTGTGAAGGATCAGTAGGCCGCATGAGCCTGCCCACTAATTCAAGGAACCTACGATCTTGTTCCTATTGAACCCGATTGGGGTCATCTGGGTCTCGTAGAATGATACAATGTCAAGCTTTGGAGCAACATGTCGGAATTGCTCATTGAGCTTTTGCAGAGTAAACGAATTTTTGGTAAGCTCGGAAATGAACTGCTTCGACGACGAGATTATGGAGACCCGTAGTATCCGGTTTAGTGTTTCCGCGAGATTGGTACCACGGTGTGGTGTGGAGAGGAATATGATGGCAGAAATTGCGTCGACGATGGCTTTGTACGCAGGATCATACTGGCCTTGCATATACGCCTAAAATACATGAGCGTCGATCGATGGTTGCCGAAGTGGTATGGTGGATTACTGACTTCTTTGACAATCAAACCACCCATCGAATGGACGATGAAAATGACTGGGACCTGATATGCCATGAGCTCTATCTTTCCGCACATAATACGCCGGTCATACACTACCGATAGCAAGGTCCTCTTTGTTCTCGTCTTTAGCATATTTGAGGTCGTAGAGGAGATCCTTTGCAAAGTCCAAGACTGTCGTGGAGTTCCCAGTGCTCGCTTTCAGAAAGCTACCATTGTATCCAAATGTCATGATCCTTGCGTGGCAGATGTCCGGCTCGAGTGGTAGGAATGTCAACGGCCAAAAGAGGTCGAGGTCTTTGTTTTTCGACCATGTCAGGCGACTGGTGCCTCCAAGACCATGGACGAAGACAATGTCTACTCTGCGACCCCCTTGGGGATTATGGAGGACTCGGAGGCCAAGTGGATCCCGTACGCCGGCGGGGCTCTTGCTGCGCTCTCTTGGTGCGCCTGGATAGCTAGATGTGGCAGTCAAGGATTGTTGGACCGTCGAAGGCTCTAAACAGACAGCAGGTCAGCCAAACGAACTCCAAATCTTTCTCTGTTCCATATCATGGCTTCTACCATGAGAGGACCCTGATATAGCCTGCTCGGTGTTTCTGTAGGGTTGTGAGGCTGGACGGTCTGAAGCTTCGGCTTGGGCATCTCTCGAGCCTTTTCTTCTGAAGTCGAAACGATCTTTGAACTGCGCAGGAGTATCAGCCTAACCTCGTTGGACGCTATCTGGAGACCTGAACAAACCATAGCTGCAAGGGTCTCGAGTGGAGCGCTCGTGTCGCTCATCTGGCATTGGCCTTGTGATAGCAGGTGGCATGAAACGAGTGCTGCGGATCTGGAAGATGCTCAAGCCTGCTTTCAATGCCTCGAGCTTATCGGCAACACCCCCAACAGGCCCAAAGAGAGCGTCGTGCAACATTCTGGACTGCATGGTTGCTAGCCTGAGGAAGGATCGAAGACGGTAAAGACCTGCTTGGGAATCTCAACCCTGGCGATTCATGCGGGGCTAGGGTGCCGCTAAAAGCGCTCGGACTGTGCCCCCCGAAGAACCGGTTGACGGGACCGAATGTCAGTCTCCCCCCAACCTTGGGAGTTCGAACAACCTTTCATAACATTTCATCTGTCTCTAGCCACACGTCAACCGCCCATGGTATGTAAATCTAGCAGTGGAGGTAAAGGGTGGAATGGCAGGACTCAGTCGTGGTGAACATCTCAACGTTCTAGAACAGAAAGAGTGTGCCGTCTTTGCATACTGACCTGCATGCGAGGGTCTACCCCTCCTCCAGCAAGGAACACTGCATATGATCAATGCAGTCATTGGTGACAATTAAATGGCCTGCTAGGCAGAGGTTGCCAAGTCAGTCTAGCACTGCCCAATCTGGTGCCATCCCGCGCAGCTATCTCCAGCTTTTCCCCCATAAGTCAGCACGTCCGATCCTATTCATCTAGCTAATTCTCATATGTTCGATGAAGCCAGCCTTGCTTTTTCCTGTATGATCAACTCATAGACATACAATATGTGGAAAGCAATCCATGAACTGCTCAACAATGAGAACGTGGCAGCAAGCCACAGCCTTGCAGGCATCCAGGGCGACTTCCCCATGGATGAGGCTGTGCTCGAAGGTAGGTTGGTACTTGACGTTGGGAATCTTGTACTGAATGATTCCGATAGCAATGCCCGAAGGAGCGAAAGTAACCTCTGCAGAAGCATACAGATACTCTGCTTGAACGACCACGGGACGAGTCTCTGCAGTGTTGCCAGTTAGATGGGACACCAAAGCGGTATTTTCTAAAGGTTCGAAAACCTAGATGATCATCCGTCTCGTCTTCGATGCTCTAGTCGCAACATTTCCTTTATCGTCATTCAGGCTTGCTAAGACTCGGCAAATGAACAGTGCGCGATTGAGGACCACGGAAAAACGATGATGTTTGGAGAGTTCACTTCCAGTGACAACGATCCATATTCTCATACCTGGCTTAGTACCAGTGCCACATGGGCGGGGAAAATACCAAAAGGGCTCTCCAGACACGTACTTTTTCCTGTCCGATTTCCTCGACCTGGACACGTCGGCGCCTGAACCGGCACAATTCACTGCGCGGGTCGCGGAGCTGCATCGAAAAAGCAAATCGCCAAACGGCATGTTTGGTTTCGAGGGCACGACTTGCGATGGCACGACTTGCGATGGCAAAGTACCGCACACTGTAGCTTGGGAAAAGAGCTGGGCGACTTTCTTCGGTAAGCTTCTTCGTGGCGTTCTGAAGCTTGACACAGAGGTGAATGGGGTTTGGCCTGAGCTAGAAGCTGCAGCTGATCAGGTCATCACCGGTGTTATTCCACGGTTGTTGGGCATCTTGCAGGCTGGTGGCCACGAACTGAAGCCTAGCTTGATCCATGGCGACTGCTGGGAAGGCCGGTGCCCGAAGCCCTCTCACGGACTGACTGAAATTGACCTCGCTCTTTTAGGTAATGTCGGAACCCTGCTTGAGACGGGCGGCGTGATTCTTTATGATGCTGGGTCTTATTGTGCCCATAACGAGATGGAGCTGGGTATCTGGAGATGTCAGCGGGGTCATTTTTTTCGAGCACAGGTGTACTCACGAAGTTACATGAGAAATTACGAAGCAGCGGAGCCGAAACAGCAATGGGATGATCGCAATCGACTGTATAGCTTGAAGTACAACATCAACTACTCGGGTGGACACCCTGGGAACATTACACGACAAACGTCAGTATAGCATACACAACTGATAAGAAATTTAGACGTCGCTGACATGGCGCTGAACAGTGCCTACAACGATATGTGCCATCTTTGCGAGAAGTATGCGCCTTTGGAAGGCCTTGGCAAGTATGACAGTGAGAAAGACCCTTCGGTAACGGGGGCTCGCATTACGGTTCATACTTGATTGGCAGGAATAAAACCGTTCTAGATGTAAGAGTTTCGAGGCATCAACCGAGTTTGAAGATATACACCGACTTTCTATGTGTAAAATGACAATCATCAAGGATTATTATGGCTACTGACATTGAAAGAGATAGCCTAGGTCGTTTTCAACGAAAATGCCAAAGGCATCGGTGCTAAGGACTTTGCAATCTAGTAAGGAGTCGCAATAGTCTATTCGTTGTCAAGAAATTGAGTAGATCTGGCGTCGTTCGCGACCGGAGGCCCACTTTATGGAAGAAGAACGCGATCGCTATTTGTCTTTGAGGAAAGCGAGGAACGATTGTTCGGATCATGAATCCTGTATCTTTGCCATTTCGTACGGAATCGAAAGTTTATGAATAGAAATTTTGGGATAGCCCGGTTTGTAGCTATCAATCTTGGCAAGCTTCTACTACCCCTATTCCAACAATGATAGATCGTTTTTCAATTTTCGGAATTTTGCGCACCCCACTAAATCCAAAATCCCAAAATCACCTAATCAGACTACCATATCACAACCACCTATCTTAAACTTATCAAAATTTTGGGAAGTATTATTCAGATATAGCTTATATATATTCTAGGTTTTTAAATAATTAAAATACGTAGTTATTAAGATATATACGGTTTCGTTAATCTTGCAAGAAATCCCAGCGCTGGTC
>JAABUS010002305.1_pt1 | contig 36646 bp, 31 predicted proteins | sample 5560161 | NCBI WGS metagenome assembly JAABUS01 (sample SAMN10711885, study PRJNA513376) | rock metagenome | isolation source: Antarctica rocks | place: Antarctica: Victoria Land, Trio Nunatak nord | collected 2016-01-04
CTAAGGCCGCTTCCGCTTGGCCTTCACCGGCTCCACCGGCTCGACCCACCCGGCGATGGTGCTGCGAAAGAATGCGTACGTGGGCCACACCGTCATCCAGGTTCCCGTGCCGAGGCTCGAGCTGTTGGTGCGTCGACACGTCATCGCAGCGAACCCCGGCGTGAGCCTGCCCTGACAGACCGCATGTGCTCTCATCACCTTGCTCGGGCCATTCGTTGACCGACGCGACGTCAATGCCCAACTCCCGACAACCCTGGAGGAACTCCTAGCGCCCGTCCGCGGGTTCACCTTCGAACTATCCCGCGTGGATCGCTTCCCCAGCGGGCTCATCTTCCTGGCCCCGAACCCCACCGAGCCGTTCAAGCGGCTCACCGAGATCCTCGCCGCAGCATCCCCGACTGGCCGCCGTACGGAGGAGCGTTCGATGACGTCGTGCCACACCTCTCGATCGGCGAGAACCTGACCGAGACGGAAGTCGACTCCCTTCACGAGCAACTCCCAATTGTTGCGACCGCCGAACAGGTGACACTGACGTGGTGGTCACACGACACCACGCGACGATCGCCACCTTCCCGCTCTTCCAGCGGGACGATCCCTACTAGCCAGGTGGCCGGGCCACCGCGCGACATGACGGCGGCCGCGACCAGCGTTCGATCGTGGAGCCAGCGGGTGACCGTCCTGCGGCGCAGTCGGTCTACAGCCAAGCCGCAGCCCTGCACACCTGGACACCGACGAACGTGGGTACCAGCATCACGAGATGAGACGCGGCCGCCAGCACGCCTACGAGCACTGGAACTTGGCGCAGCAATCCCGCTTCCCACAGACGAACCTTGTGCGAAACGTGCCGATGGGTCGCGGGCTGAGGTTGGACGCCCGTCCCGTATGCCCTGTCCGGGTGGCCAAGCCGGGAAGGGGGCCTTCTACGCGCCCTGGTTTCGTCAACGATCTTCTCTCCGCTGCCGACCCCTGTCATCACTCTCGGACCGACCCCTGATCACTGATCCTCGTTGACTATCTACGGTCCCCACAAACTCGTTCAGATTCTTGCCCTCCTGCTCTCCCGCCCCCTCCCATCCAGGCGGCACGCATGCTACGAAGGACGTAGATGGGTCGCCCGTGATCGGGCGGCCCACGCGGCATTTCTAGGGGTCCGTTTGTTATCGACGGACGTCGTTGAGGCGGGTGGTCCGAGTGCATGGCGGCGTGAAGTTCTACCGCGGCGCGGCGAAGGCGGCACGCGCCTATGTCGAGCGCGATCGATCCCGCGCTGATGACTACTACCTCGGTGAGGGCACCGGTGTCGCAGCCCGGCTGAGTGCCACCCCGGGCGGTGTCGATCACATCGGCGAGCTGACCGGCGACTCGTACGAGGAGTGGGTGGCAGGCATCGACCTCGAATCGGGGAAGCCGAAGGGCCGACTCCGCAAGGATCCGAACGCGCTTCGCTTCGTGGAGGTCACCGTCAACGGACCCAAGACCTGGTCGCTGGCCGCTGCTCTCCATCCGGAGATCTCGGCGGCGCTGGACGCCGCCCAGGACAGAGCCGCCGCCGAGATCGTCGGCTGGGTCGCGCAGCACGCCACCACCCGCGTCGGGCCAAGGGACCGCCAGGTGCAGGTACCGGTCGAGCAGATCGAGGCTGCGGTGATCCGGCACTACACGTCTCGGACTGGCGATCCCCACCGCCACCTTCACTTGCAGATCAACGCCCGGGTCTTCGCAGCCGGCGCGTGGCGCGGTATCCACTCGGTCGGGATCCGCGACAGCATCGAGGCCATCAATGGGATCGGGCACGCTGCTGTCGTCACCGACCCGCAATTCCGGTCGGCCCTCGCGGCGCGCGGGCTCACGCTCGACCCGGAGACCAGCGAGATCTGCGAACTCGCGCCGTACGCCGGGGCGTTCAGCGCGCGAACCGCGCAGATCCGCCGCAACGTTGATCGCTACGAAGCCACCTGGCGCATCGAGCACCCCGGCGACGAGCCAGGTCCCCGGCTACGCGAGGCATGGGACCGGCGGGCGTGGGCGGAAGCTCGGCCCGACAAGGTCGTGCCGAAGGACGGCCGCGAGCTCGTGGATCGCTGGAACGGGGAACTTCGGGAGCTTGGCTACCGCGACCCGACCGAAGCCGTGGCCGTGGCTGGGACGCGGCCGGGGTGGATTGACCGTGATGCCGCGGCCGAGCTGGTCGTCTCGATTCTTGGGGCGAAGAGGTCGGCGTGGAACACGGCCGACATCCGCGGGAAGACCGAGGTGCTCCTTGCTCAGACCTGCCTGCTCGCTGACCCGGCCGTGCGGACCGAGCTCGCCGAAGACATCACCGCACGGGCGGTCCACCGGTGCGTCAAACTTCTCAACCGGTCCGATGTGCCCGAGCACGTCCGTTCGCTTAGTTCGCCGCAAGTTGTCGAGGTCGAGGCCAACGTCATCGCCCGGGTCGCGCGACGCGCGGCCCTACCGGCCCGCAAGGTTCGCATGGGCGGGCGCGGCCTGGTCCAGATCGACCCCACCCAGGCCGCCGTGGTCGGCGTCCTCGCCGGCCACGGGCAGATGGTCGTGGTCGAGGGCGCCGCGGGTGCGGGAAAGACCACGGCGTTGAGGTCGGCGCAGACCCTGCTTGCCCGGCAGGGGCATCGGTTGATGGTGGTGACGCCGACGTTGAAGGCAGCCGAGGTCGCTGCCGCGGAGACCGGCGCCGAGGGGCACTCGGCGGCCTGGCTGATCCACCAGCACGGCTGGCGATGGGACAACGACGGGCACTGGGCCAGGCGCCCCGACGCCGAACCCGATCCAGCCGCACAACTACGTCGGGACGACCTGCTGCTGGTCGACGAAGCAGGGATGCTGGACCAAGACACGGCCCGCGCGCTCCTGACGATCGCCGACGAGGCCGAGGCGCGGGTAGCGCTCGTCGGCGATCGGCACCAACTCCCGGCTGTCGGACGCGGCGGCGTCCTGGACCACGCCCTCGCGTGGGCCCACCCGACCGCTGTGGTGGCCATGGAGAAGGTGCATCGGTTCGACGATCCCGGCTACGCCGCGCTCTCCTTGCGCATGCGCAAGGGAGACGATCCCGCCGACGTATTCGAGGCGCTCCATCGCCAAGGATCGATCGTCATTCACCCCAGCGACAGCGAACGCACCGCCGCACTCGCCGACGTGGGCGCGGCCGGCGACCTGGTCGTCGCCGACACCCGCGAGCAAGTGGCCAGCCTCAATGCCGCAATCCGCGACCAGCGTCGAGCTGACCTCCCCACGGGCGACTCCATGGTGACCGCTCGCGGCGAACGGATCGGGCTCGGCGATCGCGTCGCCACCCGCCGCAACAACCCCGACGTCGGCGTCGCGAACCGCCAGACCTGGACCGTCGCCGGCATCGGCGAGGACGGCAGCCTGGTCCTTCATGCTCGCGGGCGCGACCGGGAGGTCCCGCCGGCGTATGCGACCCGGTTCGTCGAACTGGCCTACGCCACCACGGTCCACGGCACCCAGGGCGAGACCGTCGACAGCTCCCATGTCGCCATCGGGGAGACCACCGGGGCCGCGGCGGCGTACGTCGCAATGACCCGAGGCCGACACAGCAACGTCGCGCACCTCGTGGCCGAGTCGGTCGAGGACGCCCGCAAGCAGTGGATCGCGGTCTTCAGCCGCGACCGCGCCGATCTCGGACCAGCGCACGCGAGGCGGCAGGCGATCGACGCCATCGACCGCTACGGACCCAATGGGCGTCACCGGCCCGCGCCCGCGGCTGCCCCTCCACCGTCGCCGTCGAGGTTGCCGGTCGGGATCGACGGCTTGGGCATGTGACGCTAACGGCGGCGCCTGCGCTTGGTGGGGGGTGGCCAGGCGATGCCGATCTCGCCTGCAATCCGGGCACTGAGCCCGCCCGGGTCGCGTGGCTGCTTGTCCTGCGATGCAGTGGCCGCGTCGATCACGGGCTGCCAGGCCTCGCGGACCACGTCGGGGAGATGCATGTGCGGCCAGGCCTGGATCAGCAGGACACCATCGACCGAATCCAGGAGCATCTGGTCAAGTCCGTGAACCAGGGCCAACTCGTAGTATTCGATGCGTTCGGTTGGGTCCGACAGGTCCCAGATCTTGTTGTCGTCAGTGTGGAAGATGTACTTCAGAACCTGAACCCGGGCGAAGCATTCGGGCACCGGCACCGACCACAGGCGGTCGGGAACTGCGAACGAGCCGATCTCGGGGTCCTCCAGGTAGTCGAAGAAGACCATCGGCTTCACCGCAAGCTCCGCGTCAGCGGCGTCCAGTAGGCGCTCGACAACCTCCAACGTCGCCGACTTCCGCCGTGACTCGTACTCCGAGATCGACGACTGCTGAGTCCGGGCCAGCTCCGCGAGACGGCGTTGTGACAAGCCCGCCGCCCTGCGCGCGGACTCGATCACTGTCATCGGCTCCACCCGTCAATGATCGCTGATCATCGATCGGAACGCCATGCACACCTCATGAACGAGGCCGGGAACACCGACCCGCGACCCACCTAGGTCAAACCCATCGAGGAGCAACGCCATGACCGCATCACCGATCGACCCCAACGAGTACCGCCGCCCCGCCAGGAACCCCGGAGACGAGATGCTCAGCCTCCAGGAGGCTTGCACCTTCCTTCGCGTCCCCGAAGGCACCCTGCGTTACTGGCGCCACCTCGGCTGTGAGCCGCGCAGCTTCAAGGTCGGCCGCCACGTCCGCTACTGGCGTGCCGACCTCGTTCTCTGGCTCACCGAACAGACCAACCGTCCACAGAACCACCAGTGACTCTTCCGCGACTCGGAGCAACCGCGTGACAATCGACGATCCTCGGAAGGGCGCGAGCATGAACCAACCGACAACGGCGGACGCACTCGGCGACTCGAGCGGCGAGCCGAGACTGCTCGTCGTCCACGAGTTCATGACAAGCGCAGAGGTAGGGGAGCTGCTCCGGGTCTCGCAAGCAACCCTGTGCCGCTGGCGAGAGCAGGGTACCGGTCCGCGGGTGCTCTGGCTCTCGCCACGAGTCCCTCGGTACTCCTGGCCGGACGTCTGGGACTGGATGGAGAGGAGCCGATCATGAGCGTGCAGAAGCAGCCGAACGGCCGGTTCCGGGCACGGCTCAAGAGCGGCCGGGTGAACGTCGCGAGCAAGACCTTCGATACCAAGCGCGAGGCCGACCAATGGCTCGTGCGCGAGCGCGCGGCTCTCGTACGCGGCATCGATCCTCGAGCCGGTCACCAGCGTGTCCGTGCATTGCTCGCTCCCTGGCTCGAATCGCGCCGTAGGACGGTCTCGGCCAAGACCTACCGGGTCGACGCCGATCTGGAACGCGTCCTGCCCACTAGCCTGCTGTCCCTCCAGGTCGCGGCGGTCACCGACCGCGAGGTCGCTCGCTGCTTCGAACACTGGATCGGTCAGGGCCTCTCGGAACGAACCGCGGTTCGCTACCGGGCCTGCCTCTCCTCGTTCTTCTCCTGGTGCGTGAGAGAGCGCTACATCCTCACCAACCCGGTCACCGGCGTTCGAGTCCCGCGCCAATCCACCGTGCCGACCGAGATGTCGCCATTCACCGAGTCAGCACTCGAAGAGGCCCACCTCGGATGGCAGAGGCACAACCCTCGCCTCGCCGACATCCTGCTCGCGCTCGGCTGGACCGGGCTGCGATGGAGCGAGGCCCGTGCGGCCCGGGTCGAGGACCTGATGCGGGTGCCCACCCCAGGACTGATGATCCGTCGGGCAGCGCCAGAAGGAGTCGGCGAGAAGTCCACCAAGGGTCGGCGTTCCCGGCGGGTCCCACTCGCCCACAGGGTCCTCCCCCTCGTGCTCGCCATGGCCGAGAGCAAGAAGCCGACCGACCTGCTCTTCACCACCGACAGCGGGGCACAGCTACATCGCACCGCGACACTGCGCGCAGTGAGCTGGCGCACGACCGGTCACGCTCGACGCATCCACGACCTGCGGCACACCGCGGCCTGCCTCTGGCTGACCCGCGGCGTCGACCCGGGAACCGTCCAGGCCTGGATGGGCCACGAGTCGATCGCGACCACCAACCTCTACCTGCACTTCCTCGGCACGGGAGCGCACCGAGCGGGGCTGGACCTGCTGAATCGACCCCCGAATCACACCTCGGGGGCCGCCGGGGGGCCGTCACTCAGCTCACTCGGCGAGTCACAACCCTGGTCGCCGAACCCGCCGCGAGATGTCGTGGCTGGTCAGAAGCGGGCTAGCGATCGGAGCCGCCTGTCGGAATCGAACCGACGACCTTCTCATTACGAGTGAGACGCTCTGCCGACTGAGCTAAGGCGGCGCAGCCGTGCTGAGCAGGGCCGACGTGAGAGGTTACCAAGCCGACTGGACCAGTCCCAACTCAGCCGAGCCAGCGCGATGAGGGGTCAGCATTCCTTGCCGTCGGGGGGTGGGGTGCCTGCGGCCAGGTAGGTGTTGATGGCCTCGTCGATGCAGGTGTTGCCGGCGCCGTACGCCGTATGGCCGTCGCCGTCGCGACTCAGCAGCACGCCCGAGTCGAGCTCGCCTGCCAGCTTGACCGACTGCTCGTACGGCGTCGCCGGGTCGCGTGTCGTGCCGACGACAACGATCGGTGCCGCACCCTTGGCGCTGAAGTCCGGTTGCTCCTCGGTCGCCTGGACCGGCCAGTTCGAGCAGGCGTACGGCCACCACATCGCCGCCTGGCCGAAGACCGGGGCCTTGGCCGTGAAGTCGTCACCGTTGGCCTCGATCTCCTCGATCGTCTCGTTCTCGGGGTGATCGAGGCAGTTGACCGCCGACTGCACCTCCAGAGCGTTGTTGGGGTAGCTGCCGTCGGGCTGGCGCTCGGTGTAGGCGTCGGCAAGCAGCAGCAGCGTGTCACCCTTGCCGTCCACCGCCTCCCGCAACGCCTGTGTCAGGTACGACCACGAGTCGCGGCTGTAGAGCGGCACGATCACCCCGTAGAACGCCAGCCCCTCGGTGACCTCCCGTTCGCCCGAGGTCGGCAGCGGGTTCTGGTCGATCTGGCGGAACAGCTCGATCAGGTTGTCCTTCGCCGCATCGACCGAGTCGCCGAGCGGGCAGGACCCCTGCGCGATGCAGTCATCCAGGTACGCCGTCAGCGCCACGTCGAAGCCCGCCGCCTGGTTGATGGCGTTGGTACGCGGCTCCGACTCCGGGTCCACGGCGCCGTCCAGCACCATCCGCCTGACCTTGTCGGGGAACAGCCCGGCGTACGTTGCCCCGATGTAGGTGCCGTACGACGCGCCGAAGTACGACAACTTGTCGTCGCCGACCACCTGCCGGATGACGTCCATGTCGCGGGCCACCTCGACCGTCGACACGTGTTCGAGCAACGGCCCGGAGTTCTCCACGCAGCCGTCGGTGTAGCCCTTCCAGACGTCCTGGAAGTCCTGCACCTCCGCGTCGCTGTCGGGAGTGGGGTCTGATGCGACGTAGGCGTCCAGCTCCTCGTCGGGGATGCACTCGACCGGGGTGCTCGTCGCGACCCCGCGCGGGTCGAACCCGATCACGTCATAGCCTTCGGTGATGCTCGAGTCGAGGTCGATGTAGCCGAGGTAGTCGATGCCAGAACCGCCAGGGCCACCAGGGTTGATCAGTAGCGAGCCCTGCTTGTTGCTCTGATCTGCGGCCGGCTGGCGCTTCGCCTTGACAGTGATGGCCTGGCCGTCGGGGTCGTCGTAGTCCAGGGGCACCCAGATGTCGGCGCACTCGTCACTGTCACCACAGGCACTCCACGCGACGTCTTGGTTGTAGAAGCGGTCGATCCCCTCGCCCTCCGGTCCGTCGCCGAAACCCTCCGGCAAGGTGCCAGGCGCGGTGTCGGTGGTCTCTGTGCTGTCGGTCGGCGTCGACGGGGAGCTGGATGTCGTGCTGTCCTCGCTGGTGTTCGCACTCTTGGCCACGTCACTGGCCGCACCACATCCGGCCGTCAGCGCGGCGACCGCCGCGCAGGCGGTGAGGCGGAATGCACGGCGAGTTCTCATCACAGTCCTTCACGTCAGGGGTGGGTCGCGGAGCACAGCGGAGCCACCTGCGCATCGCCGCTTACGACGCCGGTGCCCAGCCTACGTGGGTTGCGGTTCGCGTCGGGAGCGTTCATGACAGGAGGGCGCGTGCCTGCCGCCGCTGGTCACTGCGTCGGCACACCCCGCAACGAGATCATCAGCGACTCGAGGGCGAGCAGCGGCGCCACCTCCGTCTCGAGCAGCTCGCGGGTGTCGAAGATGGCTCCCAGGCGCTGAGTCGAGATCTCGCCGCTCGTGGCACGGGCCATCGTGTCGATGTCTTGACGCAGCTCCTCGTTGACGAGGCCACCGGCCGCGCCGAGCTGCACCGCCACGACGTCGCGGTAGAACGACGCGAGGTCGAGAAGCGAACGGTCGATGGAGTCCTTCACCAGGCGCTTGGCGCGCTGCTTGTGGTCGCGCTGCATCTCCTTGCGGGCTGCCGCGAAACCGGTGGCCTGTCCGCCACGGCCCCCGCCGTACGCAAGCTCGAGGTCAGCGAGCTCCTTGGCGTCGAGCGCGTCACTCCTCGGCTTCGCCTCCTCGGTTGCGGCGTCGGCAAGGTTTGCCGCACTGGTCATGCAGGCGCCGAGGTCACTGAGCTGGGTGGGGATCCGCAGCACCTCTCGTCGTCGGTTCCGCGCGGCCTCGTCGCGAGCGAGCGCACGAGCTCGCCCGATGTGCCCCTGTGAGGCACGCGCCGCGAACGTCGCCACCGCGCTCGGCGCCCCGTCGCGGCGGACCAGGTAGTCGGCAACGGCCGAGGTGGGCGGGGTCCGCAGCACCAGCGGGCGGCAGCGGGAGCGGATCGTGGGTACGACGTCCTCGACCGTCGGCGCGCACAGCAGCCAGACGGTGCGAGGGGCCGGCTCCTCGAGACTCTTCAGCAGCGCATCCGCCGCGCGCTCGTGCAAGCGGTCGGCGTCCTCGACGATCATGATCTGCCAGCGCCGGTTGGCAGGTGACAGTGCCGCCATCCGCACAGCCTCTCGTGCTGCGTCGGTGCGGATCACCGACTGCTCGGTGATCAGCGAGGTCACGTCGGCGTTCGATCCGGCCAGGGTCGTGCGGCAAGCGAGACACTCGCCGCAGCCGCCCCGCTCGCACTGCAGCGCGGCGGCGAACGCCCGAGCTGCGTTGGACCGGCCAGACCCGGGCGGTCCGGTGAACAGCCAGGCGTGCGTCATCGCCGCGCCGCTGCGCTCGCCCTCCAGCGCGCTGGCCGCCGCGGCTACCGAGTGCTGCAGTGACGCGACGAGATCCTCCTGGCCGATGAGGTCGTCCCAGACGCTCACGCCTGCACCTCGTGGTGGCGCTCGGCGAGCGGCAACAGGTCGGCGACCCGTGCGCGTACGCCGGCGAAGACCGCGTCGCGGTCGGCGTGAGCGTCGAGGACGAGATAGTGCTCCGGGTCGTTCTCGGCGAGGGCGAGGAAGGACTCCCGCACTCGCTTGTGGAACTCCAGCGGTTCGGCCTCGAGCCGGTCCTGGGTAGCAAAGCGGCCGAGTCCCTCCTCAGGGTCGACATCGAGCAGCACCGTGAGATGGGGTCGCAGGTGAGCGGTGGCCCACCGGGCGATGTCTTCGACGTCCGCGGTCGCCAGGTCGCGGCCGGCTCCTTGGTAGGCCAGCGTCGAGTCGACGTAGCGGTCGGTGATCACGACCGCGCCTCGCGCCAGGGCTGGCTTGACCAGCTTGTGGATGTGCTCAGCCTTGTCGGCGGCATAGAGCAGGGCTTCGGCACGGTAGTCGAGCTCACCTGTGTCAGGTGAGAGGACGATCTGGCGGATCGTCTCACCGACCGTGGTGTCTCCGGGCTCGTGGGTGAGCACCACGTCGTAACCGTCGGCACTCAGCCAGTCGCGCAGCAGCCGCGCCTGCGTGGACTTGCCCGCACCCTCACCTCCCTCGAACGCGACGAAGAGCCCGTGGTCGGCGTACACCTTGGTGTCTCGCTTCAAGGACTGCCTCAGCTCGCTTCGCAGGGAGATGCCGGGTCGATCGTTCATGTGATGGTAGGAGAGGACGCCGACGACCACCATCAGGACCGCCGAGCCGAACATCGTGATGGCAGCGCCGTTGTAGTCCAGGACGGCATCCTCGTTGATCCGCCAGCGTTGCTCCCCGATCAAGCCTGCGATCAGCGGTGCCACGGCCAGCACGAGGGTGAGCGAGAGCCGGACCAGCATCTGCACGAATGCGAACGTGCGGCCGCGCAGCGAGTCGGCCACCTCCAAACCAAGCAGCGTGTAGCCAGTGATCCAGGCCGTGCCGGCGAAGAACCCGAGGGCCACCGCCAGCACGGTCACCGCGACCAGGTTGGCAATGAGAGCGATCGCGGCCAGCATCACCCCGGCCGCGGTCAGCGAGAAGCCGAACAGCCGTCGGCGCGACACCGCGCCGAGGAACTTGCGGCCACGCAGCATGCCGAGACCGAGGCCGGCGAAGACCGCGGCGAAGAGCAGCCCGTAGCCCGGGTCACCCCCACCGAGGTCGGCGACGTACACCCGCGCCAATCCGATGACCACACCGCCGGCGGCGAATGCGCCGGTGATGCCGATGACGAGCCCGCGGATGAGTGGAGTGCCGACGACGTACGACCAGCCGTCCCTCATGACCGTCCAGACACCGCTCCGCGCACCTTCTGGCAGTGACGAACCACGGGGGATGTCGTGCAGGGTCGCGATCACGAGGCCGGAAACGATGAAGGACGCCGCGTTGAAGACCAGTGCAAACACCACGGGCGCGGCCACCCCGCCGAACAGCGAGTTCAGTCCCTTCGTCGTCAGCGACAGCACGATGAAGATGGCCGCAGCGGGCAGCGCCGAGCCGTAGGTGGTGGCGATCGAGATCTGGTTGGCCGCCTCGAGCCGGTGGCGAGGCACCAGGTTGGGCACGGTGGCGTCCTTGGCGGGCAGCCAGACCAACGTGATGGCCTCGATCAGGACCGTCGCGATGAAGACCCAGGTCAAGGTTCCGACGAACGGGATCGTCAGGAAGATCAGCCCCCGCAGGACGTCCCCGATGACGAGCGTCCAGCGGCGGTCGAGCCGGTCGGCGACGTACCCTGCGACCGGACCGAGCACCAGGGCGGGCAGCACACGCAGGAACAGCACCCCGGCGATGGCGAAGTTCTGGCTCGCGTAGCTGGTGGCCGCTAGCGAGCTGGCCAGCGCCGTGAGCGCCAACAGTCCCAGCCAGTCCCCCAGGCTCGAGAGGCCGAGCCCGATCCACAGCCGACGGAAGGCCGTGATCGACAAGACACCCCCGCGGGAGGTGCGGAGAGCGGCAGCCACCCCGTCAGCCTAATGGGACTGCATCGCCTGACCTCTTGTCACAGTGGTGTCCAGCCGGTCGAGCCAGAGGTACGCCGGATCGGACCGGTCAGGGCTTTGCCGCGGACTTCTTGGCGGCTGACTTCTTGCGGGCGGCGGACTTCTTCGCCGGTGCCTTCTTGGCGGCTCGCTTCTTCGGCGCGGGGCCCTTGGCGCGCTTGTCGGCAAGCAGCTCGGCCGCCCGTTCCAAGGTGATGGCCTCGACGGAGTCGTCCTTGCGCAAGGTCGCGTTCACCTCGCCGTCGGTGACGTAGGGGCCGAACCGGCCGTCCTTGACGACGACGGGTTGTCCGTTGGCCGGGTCCGCACCCAGCTCTTTCAGGGGAGCGGCAGCGGCCCGCCGGCCGCGTTGCTTCGGCTGGGCGTAGATCGCCTGCGCCTCGTCGAGCGTGATCGTGAGCAGCTTCTCCTCGGAGTCGATCGACCGCGAGTCAGTCCCCTTCTTGAGGTAGGGCCCGTAGCGACCATTCAGGGCGGTGATCTCCTCACCGGACGCCGGGTCGACGCCGACCACGCGCGGCAGCTGCAGCAGCGTGAGCGCGTCGTCGAGGGTGATCGTGTCGAGGGTCATGCTGGCGAACAGGCTCGACGTACGAGGTCGTGCCGACTTCGGCGCGTCATCCTCGAGCACCTCGGTGACGTAGGGCCCGAAGCGTCCGTTCTTCGCCACCACCGTACGACGGGTCGCCGGATCGGTCCCCAGCTCCTTCTCGGCCCCGGCCGGGTTGGCCAGCAGCTCGCGCGCCCTTTCTACCGTGAGCTCGTCGGGCGGCAGGTCGTCGGGGATGTTGGCGCGGCTCTCGTCGGGCCCCTCGACGTACGGCCCGTAACGTCCGACCCGCACCACGATGCCCTCGTCCAGCGGGAATGTCGAAAGCTCGCGGGCGTCGATGTCGCCCAGGTCGGTGACGAGCCGCTTCAGGCCGTCTTGCGCGTCGGAGCCGAAGTAGAAGTCCGACAGCTCGCGGGTCGAGTCTCGCCGCCCGGCGGCCACCTCGTCGAGGATGTCCTCCATGCCTGCGGTGAAGCCGTAGTCGACGAGCCGCGCGAAATGGCGCTCCAGCAGGCGTACGACGGCGAACGCCAACCAGGCCGGCACCAGCGCGGTGCCCTTCTTGTAGACGTAGCCACGGTTGAGGATGGTGCCGATGATCGAGGCGTACGTCGACGGACGGCCGATCTCGCGCTCCTCGAGCTCGCGCACCAGGGTCGCCTCGGTGTAGCGAGCCGGCGGCCGAGTCTCGTGCCCGGCAGATCCCAGCTCGGCCACCGTCAGAGCGTCGCCCTCGGCGACGTCGGGGAGCCGGGTCTCGCGATCGTCACGCTCGGCGTCGGGATCGTCATGTCCCTCGACGTACGCCTTGAGGAAGCCGTAGAAGGTGATGACACGACCGCTCGCGGAGAACTCACACACCTCACCCGTGGAGGCGGTCGTGCCGATCCGCACCGAGACCGAACGACCCTCGGCATCACGCATCTGCGAGGCGACGGTGCGCATCCAAATCAGCTCGTAGAGACGGAACTCGTCCCCTGTCAGTCCGGTCTGCGCCGGCGTGCGGAACGTCTCGCCGGACGGACGGATCGCCTCGTGCGCCTCCTGCGCGTTCTTCACCTTGCTCTGGTAGGTGCGGGGTTGCGGCGGCAGGTAGTCGGCACCGTAGAGCTCGCGCACCTGCGCCCGCGCGGCGCTGACCGCCGTACCGGACAACGTCACCGAGTCGGTGCGCATATAGGTGATGAAGCCGTTCTCGTAGAGCCGCTGGGCCACCGACATCGTGCGCGAGGCGCCGTACCCCAGCTTGCGGGAGGCTTCCTGCTGCAGCGTGGTGGTGCGAAACGGGGCGTACGGCGATCGACGGTACGGTTTGGACTCGACGGAACGGACGCTGAACTGCTGGTCCCGCAGGGCCTCGGCGAGCGCACCGGCGCGGGCCTGGTCGAGGTGGACGACATCGCTGCCGCCTTTGAGCAGCCCACCGGACGTGAAGTCGCGACCTTGGGCCACCCGCAAACCGTCAACCGAGGTGAGCTTTGCCGGGAACTTCGACTCCCCAGCGTCGAAGGTTGCCTCGAGGTCCCAGTACGCCGCCGTACGGAACGCGATCCGCTCCCGCTCGCGGTCGACGACGAGCCGGATGGCGACGGACTGCACCCGCCCCGCCGACGTCCCGCTCATCACCTTCTTCCACAGCACCGGTGACACCTCGTAGCCGTAGAGCCGGTCGAGGATGCGGCGAGCCTCCTGCGCCTCGACGAGGTTCTCGTCGATGTCGCGCGGGTTGGAAACGGCGTCGTTGATGGCTTGCGAGGTGATCTCGTGGAACACCATTCGGCGGACCGGGATCTTCGGCTTCAGCTCGTCGAGGAGGTGCCATGCGATCGCCTCGCCTTCGCGGTCCTCGTCGGTGGCGAGGTAGAGCTCGTCGGCGTTCTTGAGCAGCGACTTGAGCTTGGTGATCTGCGCCTTCTTGTCCCGTGGCACGACGTAGACCGGCGTGAAACCGTCATCGACGTTGACGCCGAGGCGTCCCCAGGACTCGCCCTTGTACTTCGCCGGCACTTCGCTGGCGTTGTTAGGCAGGTCACGGATGTGGCCGATCGACGATTCCACGACGTACCCACGCCCGAGGAAACCTGAGATCGTGCGCGCCTTCGCAGGCGACTCCACGATGACAAGCTTGTGTCCGTCAGTGGCCACTTACGGGTTGCTCCGCTCTGCTCGTCGATGCCGGTGTCTGAACGTACTGCGAGCAAACCGTAGCGCGACGCCACAAGATGCCCCCTGCATCGATGATGCCTCAGTGCCAGTCAGCACCGTCAGTCAGCCTCGGCCACGCCTGCCCGGCGCAGTGTCCGGCGCAGTGTCCGGCGCAGTGTCCGGCAGCCGTGGCCCGGCGCTGTTTTGGGGAAGATCCGACCCCGAAAGTGGGGGTCAGACCTTCCCCAAACCTCGGCCGGTGCGGTGAGGCGGCACCTGGCCGTCTACTTCTTGGTGGAAGCCTCGAACGTCTCGTGCCAGGTCTTCGACGAGGACAGGTCGGGCAGTGCGTCCTGATACTGCTGCGCGAGCTCTGGCCACTCCTTGGCAAGCCGGGTGTGGAGTGCCACCGACCGGCTCAGCAGGTCGCGGAACTTCTCGGGCCGCCGTTTGTACCAGGCCGCCGACGTACCGTCGGCCGACGAGACCAGAGCGGAGTCGAACTGCGACAGCAGCCACCACTTCAGGTCGACGTGGGCGATGTTCGCCTCGGGGTGCGACATGGCGAGGTCGCGGACCGGCATCACCTGACGGATACCACCGAGCGCCATCGTCTTCGCGCGCCCGAACATGCTCGTCGGTGCCGTCGGCGACTTGCCCTTGCGCGGCGGCTTCTTGCGCCGCGCCTTGGGGTACATGTCGAGGTCGGGTTTCGCGATCGAGTCGTCGTATCCCTTGCGCAACGCGTTGAGCTCACCCAGCCGCAGACGCATGTCACGATGCATCCGCTCCGGGCCCTCGAGGATGTCCTCGATCGCCATCAGCCCCATTTCGGCGGGAGCGTACTGCATCGACAGCAGGTGCTTGATCTGTGTCTCGAAGCTCTCGCGCACCAGCCGTCCACCGCGCTCATAGGGCGAGTGCAACAGTGCGGTGACGATGCGGTTGCGGCGATGGAAGTACGCCTGCCAGTCGATCGTGTCGTCCTTCTCGTGCCAGGGCACGTGCCAGACAGCGACCCCTGGCATGGTCACGGTGGAGTAGCCGGCCTCGGCCGCCCGCAGTCCGAACTCTGCGTCGTCCCACTTGATGAACATCGGCAACGCGAGCCCGATCTCGCGGATCACCTGGGTGGGGATGAGACACATCCACCAGCCGTTGTAGTCGACGTCGATACGCCGGTGCAGCCAGGTGGTGGATCGCAGCGACTTCTTTGCGAAGTTGTGCCCGTGGACCGTGCCCGGGGCCGGACCCCAGAACCAGCGCCACTTCGCCACTGTCTCGCCGAAGGCATGCATGACCGTGCGGTCGTAGAGGCTGAACATCTGGCCGCCGACGATCGTCGGCGCCTTCGCGAGGTCGGCGAACGCGACGGCTCTGAGGATGCCTTCCGGTTCGCAGACGACGTCGTCGTCCAGCAGCAGGACGTAGTCAGCGGCACCCCGGGCGACGACTTCGTCCATCGACCTCGAGAAACCACCGGAGCCACCGAGGTTGCCCTGCTCGATCAGCCGGAACTTGGAGCCGAGCACGGCCGCCGCCTGCGGGTAGAGATCGTGGTCGGAGACCTTCTCTGTTCCCTGGTCGACGACGATGATCTCGTCGACGATGTCCAGCACTGCGGGTTGCTCCGCAAGCTTGACGAGCTGGTCGACGCAGAAGTCGGGACGGTTGAACGTCGTGATGCCGATCGAGACGGTGCCGCGCTCGGTGCTGTCGGTCTCGAAGCCCCACTCCGCTGAGTGCAGCAGAAGGCTGCGTTCACCGCCCTCGATGTCGAACCAGTACCAGCCGCCGTCGATGAACGGCTTCAGGGGCAGCTCGAACTCGATGGTCTGCGGTCGGTCGCTCGAGAAAACGGCGGCGTCGGCGCGTTGGACGTGGCCCTTGGCCGTCGAGCGGTAGACGAAGACCGTGCCCTGTCCGGTGGCCGTGATGAGCAGCTTCACCGCGGCCAGGTTCGTCCAGCGGCGCCAGTAGCTGGCCGGGAACGCGTTGAAGTAGGTGCCGAAGGTCAGTCGGTGGTCGGACCTGGCCAGCGCGCCAGCCTGGTTGATAGAGCCGAACGAGTTCACGCCCTCGACACTGCTACCGGCCGTGTCGTCGTACTGGTACTGCGCACCGCCGTCGCTGCGGGCCTCGGCGCCGTCTTCTTCTCCGGACTGCCGTGCGGTGCTCTCGCCACCCCCGAGACCGGACAGCCCGTTCACGTACAAAGGACGGATGTCGAAGTCCTGTTCGGCGCGGATGATGGTGCGCTGGACGATGCGCAGCGTGCCGTTGCCGGTGGTCGTGGCGGGGGCGCCCTGGGCGGGCGCCTCTGCAGTGTCAGTCAAGGTTGAGTCCTCAGAAGGTGGGGCGTGAGACGGCCTCACGTTACCAGTGGGGGCTGGGGGTGCGGCCAATCCGAGCGGCTCGCACCTACGATGAGCGAGTGCTCCGCCGCCCGCCGACCGTCTATCTCCACATCGGCCCGCCGAAGACCGGCACTACCTACCTTCAGGAGGTGCTGTGGCGCAACCCGCGGCGGCTCGCCGAGCAGCAGGTTGCCTTCCCGCGACGTCCGATCGACCACTTCCGCGCAGCTCTCGATCTGCGCGGGCTTGACTTCGGCGGCTACGAGGACCCGCACGCCGACGGGGCCTGGGACCGCCTGGCCGCCGCCGTGCTGGCGTGCCGCAAGGACAAGGTCGTCGTCTCGCACGAGGTGTTCGCCGGTGCGACGAGTGAGCAGATCAGGAGGGTGCTGGACTCCCTGTCGCCCGCCGACATCCATGTGGTGTACGGCGCGCGCGACCTCGCCCGGCAGCTGCCGGCGGTCTGGCAGGAGCGGCTGAAGAACCGTCGCACCCCTCCTTACAAGCAATTCCTCGAGACCACGCTCAGGCGACCTCGAAGGCGCCGGCACGGGCGCGGCTTCTGGGCGGCGCAGGACCCACTCCGCGTGCTCGGAAGATGGGCGGAGCAGGTGCCTGCTGACCGGATCCACCTGATCACGATTCCTCATCGCTCCGCCGCCGACGACACCCTGTGGCGGCGCTTCTGCAGCGTCTTGCACATCGACCCCGAGGGGTTCGACCTCGACGTCGTGCGAAACAACACGTCGCTGCCGCAGGCCGAGGCCGAGGTCTTGCGACGGCTCAACGAGGCCTTGCCCGAGGACCTGCCGTGGCCGGAGTACGAGCGGTTGATCAAGCAGCGGTTCAACACGCTCGCCGACCATGGTGCCGACGGCGAGCGACTCCGGATTCCACCGCGTTACCGCGCGAAGGTGCGTGCGCTGTCTCGGCGCAACCAGGCGGCGCTGGCTGCGTCGCCGTACGAGATCGTCGGTGACCTGGACGACCTGACACCGCTTGACGAGGCGTTCGGCCGGGTGCGCGGGATGTCGCCGGCCAAGGCCGCCGATGCCGCTGTGACGCTGCTTGCCACGGTGCTCACCGAAGCGCCGACGGGCGCTGTGGGCCGACGACGTCGCGTGCTGGACCGGTTGAACCGCGGGCACGGCAGGCGAGGCGATCGATGAAACGCGTGTTCTTCCATATCGGCGCGCCCAAGACCGGGACGACCTACTTGCAGAACGTCTTGTTCCAGAACCGGCCGGAGCTCACGACCGCGGGCGTCCTCTACCCGTACTCCGACGGGGGCCAGTCGTTCCGGTCGATGCAGGACTTTCGCGGGGTGGGCTGGGGGAGCGCCAGCGCAGCCAAGTTCCGTGGCGAGTGGGAACGCGTTGCCCGTCGGGCCCGCGAGTGGGATGGCGAGGCGGTCATCATCTCCAACGAGCTGCTGGGCGGGTCCTCCGCGCAGCGGATCGCGAAGGGGGTTGCCTCCGTCCAGCCCGCGGAGGTGCATGTCATCTTTACTGCGCGCGACTTCGCCCGGCAGCTGGTGTCGGACTGGCAGGAGCACATCAAGCACAAGCACACCGTCACGCTCGAGAAGTTCGTCGATGACCTGATCGAGCACGGGCTCAAAGCCCCGGCGCCCTTCGGGGAGCTCTTCTGGGGGATGCACGACGCCGCGTACGTCTTGCGGAGGTGGGCTGACGTCGTGCCCGCGGCCAACATCCACATCGTGACGGTGCCGCACCAGGGCGCGCCCAGTGACACGCTGTGGCAACGCTTCTGCGGCGTGACCGGTCTCGACCCCGACCGTTACGACACCGCCATCGAGCGCGCCAACCCCTCCATGGGAGTCGCCGAGACAGAGCTGGTGCGACGGATCAACGCCGATGTGAAAGGGATGCCCGACGAGCACTACGACCCCCTGGTTCGCAAGTTGCTGGCCGAAGACGTTCTCGGCGGCCAGTCACCAAGGTTGATGCTGCCCGAGGGTCGGATGGCATGGGTCGAGGTGCGCTCGCGCCGCCTCATCGACGAGGTGGCTGCCGCGGGCTACGACGTGGTCGGCGACCTCGAGGAGCTGATGCCGCTGCGTGAGGAGCACGCGGGCTACATGTCGCCGACTGCACTTGCCGACGGCGACCTGGCGTCAGCCGCGATCCGGGCGGCCACCGGGCTGCTGAAGCAGTCCGGCCGCCAGCGGCGACGGATCGCCGAGCTGCAGCACCTTGCGGACGGGACCAAACCAACGAGACCGACCCTGCGCGCACGCGGGACCGAGCTCTACTGGAGAGTGCGCGGCCGCGCCGGCCGGGTTGCCCGCAAGCTCGGACTCAAGCGCTGAGCTCAACCGTCCTTCTTGGACCGATCCTTCCTGCTCTGTCTCTTGGCCTCCCTGACCAGGGTGTGTTGCGTGAGCAGGAGGGTGTTGACGACGTCGAGCAGTGCCGCGGCGACCTCGCTCTCGTCGATGTTGTCAGGACGCCTGCCGCCCAGCTCGTGCTTCTCCAGCTGGCGCGCTGGCGTCGGCACCAGGTCGTCGAGTGAGCCTGCGATGTCATAGCCGCGGGACTGGGCAGCGTCAGCGCCCGCCTTTGACCGCTTGGACAGGGCGGTGTACTCCGAGCGGGCGAGCGTCAGCTTGGAGGTGTCCTCGACAACGTCGTTGAGCACGTCGAAGAGCCCCTTGCGGACGACCCGGCGGTACTGCAGATGGGTCATCTCGTGACCGTGGCGCACGTTGAAGCGCCGCAACACCTCGGCCGCGGTGACGCTCAACGAGGTGTTGACCACGGGGATGTCGGTGTCGTAGGACGCGCCGGCAAGTCCGAGGACGCCGGCGAACCGGTCCCACAGCAGGGTCGGTGCAGACCCGGCCGGTGGGGTGGTGACGACGTGAACCTGCTCCGGCGAGAGGCCCTGCGACCAGCGTTCGAGCGCGGCGGCAAGATCCTGTGCCCGCCAAAACCCCTTCGCCATGTTGGTCTCTGACCGACCGAGGGCGTCCGCAATGAAGGGACCGAACCCGAGCGTGTGCTGGTTCTTGACCCGCTCCTGCCAGACGGCGGGAGCCTGCCGGACCAGGTCACGCGCTGTGTAGATGACGTGCACCTCGGTGCCCGGGGCAAAGGCGGTCAGCGCCCGAAGGCACTCGTCCGGCTCGGCGTACACGAAAAGCTCACTGGACATCACCGCCGTGCCGGTCCAGGCGTCGACGAGTCGGACGGCCTTGCCCCAGTCGCCGCTGACATTGCGGCCGAAGTCGCGCTCAGTCGGGGCGCGCACATCCCAGACCGCGGTGTGGTGCGCGTCGCCGACGACGCGCGGATACAACACCCCGGCTGCCTCGAGCGCGTCACGGTTGCGGTGCAGCACCTGTTGCAGGTAGGTCGTGCCGGTCTTGGGCGCGCCGATGTGCAGGAAGACCCGGTCAGCCACGCCGGAGCCGCTTGGCGAGTCGCGCAACCTTGCGGTGCTGGGCTGCGGTCGGTCCCGGCATGCGCACGGCCGACGTGCCCATGAGTGCGGTCTCGGAGAGGAGGCGCACGGAGACGTCGAGGAGCTGCTCCGAGGAGAAGTCGTCGGGCCCGGGTCCGACCGCCTGCGTCGGCTGGGGATTGAGCTCGTCGAGGTCCCCCACCACCGGGTAGCCAGCCTTCGACAGCAGCTCGACTTGTCGCGAGGCCCGGTCGCGGGTGGCGTCCTGCCACCGCGGCGGCACCAGCAGCGGACCGTGCCGCCGCTCGGTGCTCAGCACTCGGATGACGAAGCCGCGCTTGACGCGGGACTCGTAGCGCGGCCACGGCAGGTCGTCGGGGAAGCAGGTGTTCATCCGGCGCAGGACCTCGGTCTCGGCCGCCCCCATCGAGCGGTTGTCGCTCACCTCAGGCAGGTGGTAGTCGATGTCCGGCAGCTCGCAGGCCTGCTGGAAGCGGGTCCACAGCAGGGTGCGGTCGCCGCCGGGTGGCGGCACCGTCACGATCGTGACGGCGTCCTTGCCGACCTGCTTCGCCCAGCGGGCGGCGACGCTGGCAAGGTCCTGGGCGCGCCAGAACGTGGCGCGCTTGCCTTCGTCGAAGACATCATCGAGAAACTCGGTGTACGTCGTGGAGTTGCGGTTCTTGACGTTCTCCTGCCAGACGGCAGGCACCTGGCGGCCCAGGTCGCGAGCGGTGATGACGACGCGCACCTCGGCACCGTCGAAACCTTCGACTGCCCTGATGCGGTCGTCGCGCTTCGTCCGAGCCAGTGACTCGTGCGAGATGACGGCGGGGCCGTCGAACGCGTTGACCTCGCGCGTCACCGCTTCCCAGACACCCTTGGCGCGTCGGTACTCGTGACCCGCGAACTTGCCGCCACGCAGATCCAGCGCCGCCCGGAAGTGGGTGTGAGGCGAGTCCCCCGGATACAGCGCTCCCGCGGCACGGATGGCCGGCCGGTTGGCGACCAGGATGCGCTGCAGAAACGTCGTGCCGGTCTTCGCGACACCGACGTGCAGCACCACTCTGCTGGACAGGGGATCCTCCTGCGGAGGCGTGACAGTACCGAGGACGACCTGATCCTAGTACCGCGTCCGGCAACCCTTGCCCGCTACGCGAAGGGCCCACCGACCTTGCGGCAGGTGGGCCCGGTCACGAGCTGGTTGCGGTCAGGCGCGCGCCCGCTCCTCCTGCGCTTCGCCGATCGCGATCGGCCGGCGCTTGGAGATGTAGACAGCGACCGCGATGCCCGCTGCAGCCACCAAGGCGATGAGGAGCCGCAGAGCCTTGTTCTCGTCGGTGCCGATGCTCATGCCGACGATCGCCGGCGCGATCAGCAGCGACACGAGGTTCATCACCTTGAGCAGCGGGTTGATCGCCGGGCCCGCAGTGTCCTTGAACGGGTCACCGACGGTGTCCCCGATGATCGTCGCCTCGTGCGCGAGCGAGCCCTTGCCGCCGTGCACGCCGTCCTCGACGAGCTTCTTCGCGTTGTCCCAGGCGCCACCGGAGTTGGCGAGGAACACCGCCATCAGCGTGCCGGCGCCGATCGCACCGGCCAGGTAGGCGCCGAGCGGGCCGACGCCGAGCCCGAAGCCGACCGCGATCGGCGCCAAGATGGCAAGCAGGCCGGGCGTCGCGAGCTCACGCAGCGAGTCGCGGGTGCAGATGTCGACGACCTTGCCGTACTCCGGGCGGCCGGTGCCCTCCATGATTCCCGGGATCTCGCGGAACTGCCGGCGTACCTCGAACACGACCGCCCCAGCCGCTCGACCGACCGCGCTGATGGCCAGACCGGAGAAGAGGAAGACGACCGCCGCACCGATGAGAAGTCCGACCAGGTTTGCGGGGTCGGCGACGTTGAGGACGCCGTTGTAGTTGAGCACCTCGGCGTCGCTGAGGCCCGCCGGTCGTGCCCCGGAGTCGGCCACCGCATCCGTGATGGCGGCCGTGAAGGAGCCGAACAGCGCCGTCGCTGCCAGCACAGCAGTGGCGATCGCGATGCCCTTGGTGATGGCCTTCGTCGTGTTACCGACGGCGTCGAGCTCGGTCAGGATCGCCGACCCCTCGCCGTGCACGTCACCGGACATCTCGGCGATGCCCTGAGCGTTGTCGGAGACCGGACCAAAGGTGTCCATCGCGACGATCACACCGACGGTGGTGAGCAGACCACAGCCGGCCAGCGCCACCGCGAACAATGACACGACAATGACCCCACCGCCCAGCAGGAACGCGCCGTAGACGGCGGCCCCGATGACCAGAGCGGTGTAGACAGCCGACTCGAAGCCCACCGACAGGCCGGAGAGGATCACGGTGGCAGGACCGGTCAGGGCCGTCTTGCCGACGTCCTTGACCGGCCGGAACTCGGTGCCGGTGAAGTAGCCGGTGAGCGACAAGATCAGGGCGGCGAGGACGATGCCGATGATCACCGCGACGGTGGCGATCACTGCCGGGTTGCCGTCCGCCGAGGCACCGCCGTCGAACTCCGAGAACGAGGACGGCAGGTAGGCGAACGCCGCGACCGTGCAGAGTACGGCGGACACGCCCGCCGAGATGTAGAACGCACGGTTGATGGTGGTCAGGCCGCCCTCGGTCGGGCGGGGCCTGCACAGGTAGACACCGAGGATCGCGGTCAAAGCACCGATCGCGGGCACGATCAGCGGGTAGACGAGCCCGTCCGCGCCGAAGGCAGCGCTGCCGAGGATGAGGGCGGCGACCAGCATGACGGCGTAGGACTCGAAGAGGTCGGCCGCCATCCCGGCGCAGTCCCCGACGTTGTCACCGACGTTGTCGGCGATCGTGGCCGCGTTGCGCGGGTCGTCCTCGGGGATGTTCTGCTCGACCTTGCCGACGAGGTCGGCACCGACATCGGCCGCCTTCGTGAAGATGCCGCCACCGACCCGCATGAACATCGCGAGCAGGGCGGCACCGAAGCCGAAGCCTTCGAGCACGTCGGGGGCGTCACCGCGGTAGATGAGCACGACAAGGGAGGCGCCGAGAAGGCCGAGGCCCACCGTCATCATCCCGACGAACCCGCCGGTGCGGAACGCCACGCGCATGGCCGGGTCGCGTCCCTCGTCGCGGGCCGCCGCCGCCATCCGCACGTTGGCGCGTACCGCCAACGACATGCCCAGGTAGCCGATGGTCGCCGAGAAGCCGGCCCCAACGAGGAAGAAGATCGACCGGCCGATGCGGATCGAGGAGTCGCCCGGAAGCACGAAGAGCGCGAGGAACGCGATGACGGCGAAAACAGCCAGGGTCCTGAACTGCCGAGTGAGGAACGCCTGAGCCCCCTCCTGGACGGCCAGGCCGATCGCCTTCATGCTGTCGGTGCCGTCGGGCGCGGCCAGCACCTCTCGTCGGAACAACGCGGCCATGGCCAGCGCCACCAAGGCGATGACAGCGACGATGACGACGAAGGTGATGTTGCCGCCGGAAAGGGACAGGTCACCACCGCTTTCGGCGGCGAGACTGAGCCGAGACATCTCCGGTACCTCCACAGAGCCCTGCGGGCTCCCCTAGCGAATGCGGAAAGAGTGACGCGTTGCGGAGGGTAGAGCGGTTGCCGGCTTGCGGCAGCGATGCCAGTCACGCAACACAGGTCGGCCGGAGTCTAGCCACTTCCGTACACGAGTGCCCAAACGGGTCTGGTGCTGCCGGGCTGCCGTCAGGACTGGGAGGCGGCCTCGACGGAGTCGTAGATCGGGAAGACTTTCGCGAGCCCGGTGATGCGGAAGATCTTGAGCAACCGCTCCTGGGTGCACACGAGCACGAGCGTGCCGTTGTGGGCACGGACCCGCTTGAGGGCGCCGACGAGGACCCCGAGCCCGGTCGAGTCGAGGAAGTCGACACCTTCGAGGTTGACGATGAGGTCGTGGTGGCCGGAGTTGATCAGGCCGACCAGCCGCTCACGCAGCTTGGGCGCGGTGTAGACGTCGATCTCACCGCCGACGTCGACGACGGTGCGCTCACCGGACTCTCGGTTGTCCAACGACAGGTCCATCGACTCTCCTTGCTGGGCCGGGCCCAGCCGTCAGCGGGGGCACACCGATCATCAGGAACCTCGGCCCTTCGAGCATTCAACCACGTTGGTCGGCCGCCACGGCAGGTCTGAGAGGATGGGAAGTCGTGGCGGCCAGGAGCGGGGACAGCGGGTTCGACCCTCGGGCAGTCGCGCTCCGGCTGGCCGCCTCGCCCGCGCGGCACGACCGGTTGCTGCACCTCGAGGTGCGCCCGGCACGCGAGGCGCAGGTCGCCGGCTGGCCCGCCTGGGGTCACGCGTCGGTCCGCGCCGCCTACCTCGACCGCGGCATCGTCGCACCGTGGACCCACCAGGAGCGGGCGGCCGACCTGGCCTGGCACGGCCAGCACACCGTCGTCGCGACGGGTACGGCGTCCGGAAAGTCGCTGGCGTACCTGCTGCCCGCGCTGTCGGCGATCGCGCACAGCATCGACGCGCCGGGCAGCCGCGGCGACTCGGTGCTCTACCTGTCCCCTACGAAGGCGCTGGCCCACGACCAGTGGGCGTCGGTCCAGGGGCTGGGCGTCCCGGGCGTCCGGGCGACGACGTACGACGGGGACTCGTCGCGGGAGGAGCGCGACTGGGCGCGCAACCACGCCAACTACGTGCTGACGAACCCCGACATGCTTCATCGCACCATGCTTCCCGGCCATGCGCGCTGGTCGCTCTTCTGGGGCTCGCTTCGCTTCGTCGTGGTCGATGAGTGTCATCACTACCGCGGTGTCTTCGGCGCGCACGTCGCCCAGATCCTCCGCCGGCTGCGGCGGATCGCTGCGCACTACGGCGCGCACCCGACGTTCGTGCTGGCGTCAGCCACCACGGCGGAGCCGGAGGTGACGGGCGCGCGGCTCATCGGAGCGCCGGTGATGCCGGTGACGGACGACGGGTCGCCGCGAGGCAGCACCGCCGTCGCACTGTGGGAACCACCGCTGACCTCGCTGCTCGGCGAGCAGGGAGCCCCGGTGCGCCGCTCGGCCGGCGCAGAGACCGCCGACCTGGTCGCGGACCTCGTCGCCGACGGCGTGCGAACGCTGGCGTTCGTGCGGAGCCGGCGGGGCGCGGAGTCGGTGGCGCTGCAGGTGCGCGAGCGGTTGGCCGAGGTCGATCCGGACCTGGCGCGGCGGGTGGCGCCCTACCGTGGCGGCTACCTGCCGGAGGACCGTCGCGACCTCGAACGCCAGCTGCGCTCGGGAGAGCTGCTCGCGGTGGCCAGCACCAACGCCCTCGAGCTCGGCATCGACATCGACGGCCTCGACGCGGTGGTGATGGCCGGGTTCCCCGGCACTCGAGCGTCGATGTGGCAGCAGGTGGGTCGCTCCGGGCGCGAGGGCCAGGGCGGGCTGGGTGTGCTGGTCGCCCGCGACGACCCGCTCGACACCTATCTGGTGACACATCCGGAGGCGCTGCTCGGCGCCCCGGTCGAGGCGACCGTGTTCGACCCGGGCAACCCGTACGTCGTCGCGCCGCACCTGTGCGCGGCTGCGCAGGAGCTGCCGCTGTCCGACGACGACCTTGCCCTGTTCGCCGGCGACGTGGCCGGAGTGGTGGCGTCCCTGGTGGACGCGGGCTACCTACGTCGGCGTACCCGCGGCTGGTTCTGGACCCGGCGGGACCGGGCGTCCGACCTGGCCGACATCCGCTCGAGCGGCGGCAGCCCGGTACGCATCGTCGAGGGGTCGACGGGGCGGCTGATCGGCACAGTCGACGCGGCCGCTGCCCATGCCACCGTGCATAAGGGCGCGGTGTACGTCCACCTCGGGCAGACCTATCTCGTGTCGGAGCTCGACCATGTGGAGGGCGTCGCGCTGGCGGACACCGCCGACCCGGAGTACTCGACGACGGCACGAGAGCTGACCGACATCACCATCGTCGGCACCGACATCAGTGCGAGCTGGGGTGGAGCGAACCTCTCCTTCGGCACCGTCGAAGTGTCGTCACAGATCGTCGCCTTCCTCAAGCGGCGGCTCGGCAGTGGCGAGGTTCTCGGCGAGGAGCCGCTCGACCTACCCATGCGCCAGCTGCAGACCAAGGGCGTCTGGTGGACCTTGAGCACCGCCCAGATCCGGTCAAGTGGTGTGGACCAGGTCGACGTGCCGGGGGCCGCGCATGCGGCTGAGCACGCGTCGATAGGGCTGCTGCCGCTGTTCGCCACCTGCGACCGGTGGGACATCGGTGGCGTCTCGACCGCGCTGCACGAGGACACGGGCACGCTGACGGTGTTCGTGTACGACGGCCACCCCGGCGGCGCCGGCTTCGCCGAGCAGGGGTTCAGCAAGGCCCGCGAGTGGCTGACTGCCACCAGAGAGGCAATCGCGTCATGCAGGTGCGACGAGGGCTGCCCGTCGTGCGTGCAGTCTCCGAAGTGCGGCAACGCCAACAACCCGCTCGACAAACATGGTGCGGTCCGGCTGCTCGACGTGCTGCTGGAGGGCGCTGGCTGAGGCGGTTACGGTGGTAGTGGAGCCGCGTCGCCCTCGGCCGACCCGTGAGCGTTTTCGCGCTGCAATGAAGGAGTGAGTCGCCCGTGGTCATCGTCGGACTGCTGATCCTGCTGGTCGTCGCCATCATGGTGATTGCGACCATCGCCCGCGGCAATGATCCCACCAGCATCGACCTCGGCTGGTTCGTCATCCGCACCAACTTCACCGGAGTCTTCGTCGCCGGTGCGCTCACCTTGCTGCTCGGGGTGCTCGGGGTGATGGTGTTGCTCTCGGGACTGCGTCGCAGCCGGCGCCGCCGTGCCGAGATGCACGAACTGCGCGACCGAGCCGCCTCGAAAAGCACCCCGAGCGCGGGCGCACAAGACTCGTCATCGCGGAGCAGCGACACGACGCGAACATCTCGGGACACGCCCTCGGCGCCGGCGCGAACACCGCACACCGAACCCCGTGACGCCGACGAGTCGTTCGACTCGGCTCCTCGAGAGAAGTAGCAACGGACGGCAGCGAGCTGCTAGTGCCGCACGTCACTAGTGGTCATCTCTGTTAGTTCGTCGGGGTCCCCGCGGCCCAGGCACGCACATCGCTGCGTTGGCATCGCTCGAGAGACGCCCAGTCTGCCTTCGCGACGCCGCCTTGCGCTGCACGCACCTGAACCACGGCTACCCTCGACGAACTTCCGTCGATGACCACTAGCGGGGCCCCGCCCGTGCCTGGGCGACGATCCGGACGTCGAGCCCGACAGGAAGACTGACCACGTCGACGACCTCGAGCACGAGGTCGTCGCCGTCGATCGTGCAGCTCAGTACGTCGGCGTCATTGTCAGCAGCAATCGTGCGCGCCGTGGCACACGCCTCGCCCCCGCGCTGCAGCTGCGCCGCCCCCGACAGGGCGGCGAGGTCGGCGGCGCCGTCAAGGTGATGCTGGCGCGCCACTGCGGCCGCCGCAAGCAAGGCCAGCCAGCCCAGGCTGAGACAGAAGACGATCCAGGCGATCCCCCACACGGTGGCGAACCCCTGGTCGCGGTGAGTGGGGTCAAGGCGCGTCACTGGGCTCCTCCAGCTCAACCGTCGCAGTGGCGTCGAGCGTGAGGTCAGGCAGCGGCACCAACAACCAGCCGGGCGCGTCCTGGTGAGACGACACCGTGACGGTGACCGTGTCACCCGTGCGAGACGACGACACAGTGGAATGGTCAGGTGCGGTTCGGTCTGCCACGTGCAGTGCAACCGCTTCGTCGTCACCGCGCGCCAGCGCGCGGGCGGCATCGCGTGCGGCGTCGACAACTCGGACCTGTGCGATGCCTACCGCGATCATCCACACCAGGACAAGCGCAAACGCAGCGACCAGTGGCAGCACGATCGCGGCCTCGGCCGTGACGGAGCCGTCATCGTTGCGCCGGCCGGATCCCCGGTGCTCCAGATCGTCGCTCATCGTTTCTCCTTGGTAGCGACCAGATGGGCCGGCAGAGACCGGCCCATCACGGCTTGGTTCAGAAGGGCAGGACCGTGAGCACCTTGTCGAAGACCGACTGGAGGATGCTCTGACCGAAGTCGGACGTGAGCAGCTTGTAGAGAATGCCGGCGAAGCCGCAGGCACCGACAGTGCCGACGGCGTACTCGGCGGTGTTCATGCCGTCCTCGGTGCGAAGGGCGAGACGTGAGGTGAAGTGATCGGTCATGAGAATGTCCTTTCGGTCGTCCCGGCTGTGAGACCGCGACGTTGATGTGAACTGGCAACCTCAGCCAAGCCGCCGCACAACCCATTGCCCACAAGGCTTTTCGGATCTGTTGACGATGACGCCGGCGCCCGGTGCTGGGGATAAGTCACAGCACCAGGTGGGTAAACGCACCGGCAATCGTCGGGACGACGCCGATGAGCATGAAGGCAGGGAGGAAGCAGACGGCAAGCGGTCCGGCGGCCTTGACACCGACAGTCCGAGCGCGGGCCTGGACGGATGCTCGACGCTCGCGCCGTCTGTCGGCTGCAAGCCTGGTCAGTCCATCGACCAGGGGAGCACCCGACTCGAGTGTGCGCAGCATCGTGCGTGCCAACGGCGCCAGCTGTGGGTCTGTCATCACGCGTCTCCACTCGACCTGCGGGTCTGCGCCCAGCGCGAGGCGGGCGGTCACCACGTCGAGGCGGGCGCCGACTGCTCCGCCCACCGCCCGCGCCACGACCGCAAGCGACTGCTCGGGTGGTCGCCCGACGAGGGCGCAGGCTGCCAGCAGGTCGACCGCCACCGGGAGGTCGCGGGCTATCTCCTCACGTGCTCGGGTTGCGCTCGGGGACTCCAAGGTGCCCAACCACCACGACAGGCCCAGCCCGACCGGCACCGCGCACACCGCGGACAGGCTGGGACCGACGACGAGCCAGCCGGCTGCCCCCACGGCGACCACGCAGACCACGGCGCGGTGTCGGGCATCCTCGACCAAGGTCGAGGCGACGGGCTTGCCGTGAAGCGCCTGCTGCACGCCACCTTGTTGCAGTCGTCGCAGACCCCGACTGTCGGCGCGTGGGCACCCCAGCAACACCGCCATGAACGTCGCGACCGTTGCAAGGAGGAACACCGTCAAGCCTCGGCCGCAGCAGCCATGCGCTCGACCCACCACACGCCTATCAACGCCAGCAGAACGCCGGCGCCCAGGCACACGAGGCCAAGGTCGGTACGCAGCAGGAAGTCGACCGGGTGGGCATCCATCGACGCTCCGAGCCCCAGCCCGAAGAGGGGCAGGCAGGCAAGCATCTTGGCGGTGGCCCGGGGCGCAGCGAGAGCAGCGACGACCTCGGCCCGGGCGTCGTCGTCGCTGCGCAGCCCCGCCACCACCTGATCGAGCACTTCGGCGAGCGCTGCGCCCGACTGTTCGGCGACCTCCCAGGCGGCCGCCACGGCCCTCAGACCCTCAGCACCTGGCTCGGCCGCCATCGTCCGCATGGCCTGCGGCACGTCGCCCCCCAGCCGAGCCGCCGTGACGATCACCTCCCACTCCGGCCACGACTCCAGAGACCGCTCGACCACCCGGACCGCGGGCAGACCGGCTCGCAGCTCAGCCGACAGCGCGTCACACACGCCGATGACGGCGAGCGCTCTGCTGCGCCGCCGACGCCCGTCGCGCCAGGAGCGGACCAACCGCTGGCCGGCAACCACCACTGCGGTGCCGGCAACCGCGAGAACGAGGAGCCGTGGCGCGCTGCCGACCAGCAGCCATGCCGCGCCAACGGCCAGCGCCAGCCCGAGTGCCACCCGAAGTACGGCAACCTTGCGACCTCGGTCGGTGGGGATCGCGAGTCGTCGTCGCAACGTCGAGGGCGGCGGCACGACGCACCAACTACCTCCGAAGACAGCGGTCGCCGCGAGCAGTGCGAACCAGGTGCCCGCATGGCTCGTCATCGCAATCCCTGTGTCAGCAGCCGTTCGAGCTCGTCGGCTCCGGGACCGGCTACCGGATGACCCGACGCCGAGAACCGAATCGCGGTCTCGACAGTGACCAGACCCGCGGGATCTCGGCGCACGACGGCGAGCTCGTCGATGCGCCGCACACCGGCGTGATCGCGCCGAAGGTGCACCACCGCCTGCAGGGCCGACGCGAGCTGAGCCTGCACTGCATCGCGGGGCAGGCCGGCAGCAACGCCGAGCGCTTCCAGCCGCGCGGGCACGTCCTGCGCCGAGTTGGCGTGCACGGTGCCGCAGCCGCCCTCGTGGCCGGTGTTCATCGCAGCAAGGAGGTCGACGACCTCTGCCCCGCGCACCTCACCGACAACGAGTCGGTCGGGGCGCATCCGCAGGGCCTGCCGCACGAGCTCACGCAACCCGATCTCGCCGACGCCCTCGACGTTGGCTTGTCGGGCCTCGAGCGACACGACGTGAGGGTGTCGAGGCCGCAGTTCGCTGGCATCCTCGACGAGCACCACCCGCTCGCGCTCGTCGACGTAGGACAACAGCGCAGCGAGCAACGTGGTCTTTCCGCTGCCGGTGCCGCCTGAGATGAGAAAGGCCAGCCTGGCCCGCACCAGGTCGAGCAGCAGGGCAGCTCCGGCCGCGGTCGTGCTGCCTGCCACGACCAGCTCATCGAGGGTCATCGCGCGTCGCGCTGGGACGCGCAGCGACAGGCAGGTGCCTGGCCGCGACAGGGGGGACAGGACGGCATGAAAGCGGGTGCCGTCGCGCAGCCGGACATCGACGTACGGCGACGCGTCGTCGAGGCGGCGGCCAGCCGAGGAGGCGAGTCGCTGCGCCAACCGGCGGACGGCATCGTCGTCCGCGAACGTCACACCTGTGCGTTCGAGTCCGCGACCCACACGTCCTCAGGGCCGTTGACCAACACATCGGTGACGCCTTCGCGTGCCAGCAGCGGATCGAGCGGACCCGCGCCGACGATGTCGGCCCGTAGCGCGTCGACGACCCTGAGCACCGCAGCGTCACCGACAAGGCGGCCTTCGCGCCGCAGCGCTTCGGCCACCCTGGCCGGCGTGGGGTCGGCGCTCTGCTGCGCCAACCGCACGCGCACCTGGTCGAGCACGGCAGCATCGACCGAGCTCATCAGGCAGGCACCCCCGGCCGGGTCAGTCCCCCGAGCAAGCGGCTGCACTGAGAGCCGAGACGCCCACGAGCTAGGGGACCCAGCCCTTCGTTGACACTGCGTTCGAGCCCTCGCTGGGAAGCGATCTCGGCCGCCAACGGAAGCCGCAGCGCAGCCGCGAGGTCGTCGGCGCCGACATCGCCACCGGGGGACCGCCGGACGACCAGCCGGATGTCGGAGCACAGCAGGCGCAGGGTGGCGAGCTGACGCTCGGCGCTCGCCGCCACCCGCACGTCCGCGGTGCAGACCAGCAGGACGACGTCGGAGAGCACCACTGCCTCGACCGCCGCATCGTCGAGGCGGCGGGGCAAATCGATCAGGACCACGTCGGAGCCGCGTTGCCCAGCGCCGATCATGGCCCGCATCGCGGCCGGCTCGACGTGGGACTCGTCACCGCGGTCCCACGAGAGCACCGCCACACCATCTGCGCCCGGCAGCGCCTCGCGCAGCGCCGTCGCAGTCACCCTGCCCTGGGTCGCCGCGACCTCGGGCCAGCGCAGACCCCCCGCGGCCTCGCATCCGAGCACGAGCTCGATGCCCCCACCGAGCGGGTCAGCATCGATCAGCAGCACTCGGTTGTTCGCCCTGGCGCCCTGCAACGCCAGCCCGGCGGCAAGCGTCGATGCGCCGGCACCGCCGCGACCGCCGACCACCCCGACGGTGAGTGCCCGAGCGCTAGGCGTGTCGACGGCGTCCGACAGTCGCTCGACCAGCCAGCCCTGGGCGACCGGCAGCAGTACCACCTGATCAGCCCCGATCTCCACGCCGAGCCGCCACAGGGCTGCCGACTCCGGTTCGCGACTGACCAGCCAGACGTCACTGCGACGTTGGAACGCCAGACCGGCGACGTCGTCGGCGCGGTCGCTCCCCACCAGTACGCACGAAGCCCGCCACCAGTCGGCGCGGGCCTGGTCGGGGTCAGCCACGACGTGCGGCGTGGCGTTGGCCGCGGCGCACAGTCGCATCAGATCGGCGAGCAGCCGCTCGTCGGCGGTGATGACGAGCGGTTGACCGATGGCTGCCTGCGGGTCCACCAAGCCAGCATCGGGGCGGCCGACGACGAGGCGGCATGCGCCGGCCGACGCTGTGGACGACCGGCGTCATGCTCGAACCTGTGGATATCTCCGCCACTCGGCGTACCGGCTCCGCAGCGGCCCCGAGAAATGGCGCAGCCTCCGGTGGGGGGGTACCGGAGGCTGCCATGGGGGACGGATTTCCCGAAGGAACCGGTCCCACCTTTGTCCAGCGACGAGGGGGGATTGCCGCTGGAGACGCCGTTACTCTACCCCTCACCTGTGCGGGTTTTGCAATGCTTGCGGCAAATCCGTCTATCCTGAAATGCCTACCGCTACGGTCGGCAAGGAGGCGAGTTCGAACCGTGACGCCTGCCCTGCTGAGACCCGCTGCCTTCTTCGACCTCGACAAGACGGTCATCGCCAAATCGAGCACGCTGGCCTTCAGTCGACCCTTCTACCAAGGCGGTTTGATCAACCGCCGGTCGGTGCTGCGCAGCGGCTACGCACAGTTCGTCTATCTCGCCGGCGGTGCCGACCACGACCAGATCGAGCGGATGCGCCGCTACCTGTCAGAGCAGGCGACCGGTTGGCACGTGCAGACGGTCAAGGACATCGTCGCCGAGACGCTGCACCACATCGTCGACCCGCTCGTGTACGACGAGGCCGTCAGCCTGATCGAGGAGCACCATGCCGCCGGTCGCGACGTTGTCATCGTGTCGACGTCGGGCGCGGAGGTCGTAGAGCCCATCGGCGAGATGCTGGGCGCCGACCGCGTGATCGCGACCGTGATGGTGCAGGACAAGGGACGCTACACCGGTGCGATCGAGTTCTACGCCTACGGCGTGAACAAGGCCACCGCGATCCAGGAGCTCGCCGAGGAGGAGGGCTACGACCTCACGTCGTCGTACGCCTACAGCGACTCGGTGACCGACGTGCCGATGCTCGAGCTCGTCGGTAACCCGTATGCCGTCAATCCCGACAAGTCGCTGCGCAAGGCAGCGGCCGAGCGCGGATGGCCGGTGCTCGACTTCGTCAAGCCGGTCGAGCTGCGCAAGCGGGTGCCGTTCGAGAACCGCCGCACGACGCTGGCCGCCGTCGCGCTTGGTGCCGGTGTCGCTGCTGCGGGGGTGGTCGTGGCGACGACGCGTCGGTCTCGCCGCGCCTGATCTGTGGCGCGTCCGGCGCGGCGGGCAGGACAAGTCGTGCCGACTCGCCCGTAGGTCTTCCGTTGGCGGCTGGATCGGCGTACAAAGGACTCACAACTCAAGACCCGCACATGACGGCGGTACCCACGCGGCGAACCACCCTTCTTGAGGGCAGTCGTCATCGGGACTCCCGCGGCGACGTTTGTGAGACTGCACGCTTTGGTAGCCGTTCATCATGTGCCAGCGACGGCGCCTTCCTCGGAAGGCGCCGTTCGCGTTCAGGTCAGCTCGGTAGCAGCGCAATCGGTCCAGCGCAGTCGGTCCAGCGCAATCGGCAGTCGGTCCAGCGCAGTCGGTCCAGCGCAGTCGGTCCAGCGCAGTCGGTCCAGCGCAGTCGGTCCAGCGCAGTCGGTCCAGCGCAGTCGGTCCAGCGCAGTCGGTCCAGCGCAGTCGGTCCAGCGCAGTCGGTCAGCGCAGTCGGTCAGCGCAGTCGGTCCAGCGCAGTGGTCAGCGCAGCGGGCTGGCGGCCACGCCCGCCGCAAGCGCCGCCGCCGCGTGGGACAGCCAGGCGTGGCGGCCGGCAGCGTCGCCGGCCGCGTACGCCGTCAGGGCCGACCGGTAGGAGTCGGCAAGTGCCAGATGACCCGCCTCCGGCACGGTCATCGACGTCGGGTCGACGCCACGGGCTACCAGGATCAGCCGCTCGAGCGCCCGTGCCACCAGACCGTTCGCCGCCTCGAACGGCGCGATCGTCAGCACCTCGGCATGGGCGAGCGCGGCTACCGCGACCGCAGGTGCCTGCGTCGGGGCTACCAGCCTCGCCGACAGCTGCTGCAGCTGGTGCGCGACGCCTGGTTGCAGCCGCGGGCGTCCCCGTGACTCGTCGGGTACGTCGGCCGGCGCTGCGAGGGCATGCATCCGCGCAAGTGCCTGCAACGGTGAACGCTTGACGACCGGAACCAACGCCAGCAGAGCAGCGTTCAGCCTGGCCCCGGCCACAGCGGTCGGACCCGCCCGGCCCGCCCTCAGCTGCTCCACCGCCTCGGCGTACGACCTTGGATCGGGTGATGGTTCGTCGGCTTCAAGCCACGCTGACGCGGCGGCGCCCTTGAGCAGCGACTCGGCGGTGAGCTCAGCGGTCGTACGCCGCAGACCACGGTCGCGCAGCAGCGCGTCCACGCTGTCGCGCGCCGCCGCCAGCGCCGACGAGATGCCGGGCGACGCGCTCCAGGCAGCGAAGTCGTCGGCAGCCGGCACTCGCCAAGACTAGTTCCACGCGTTACTGGGCAGGTCTGCACGTGCCTGGTCACCGGCCGGCGCGTCGGCGTACGGGCAGGAGCGCGATAACCTCGCCGTCATGGAGGCCGAGGAGATGCGGGCGCGTGCCGCCAGCTTCGGCGATGTGTCCGACGCGTACGCCGACCACCGGCCCGGTTACCCCGCGGACGCTGTGCGCTGGCTCGTCGGCACCAGCCCCGGACGGGTGCTGGAGCTCGGTGCGGGCACAGGCAAGCTCACCGCCGCTGTCGCCGCGCTCGGCCACGACGTCGTAGCCCTCGACCCGTCGGCCGAGATGCTTGCGCACCTGCGACGACACACGTCGACCGCCCGGGCCGTCGTCGCCCGGGCCGAGCACATCCCGCTGGCGGCCAGCTCGGTCGATGTCGTGGTGGCGGCACAGGCGTTCCACTGGTTCGACCGGGAGCAAGCCCTGCCGGAGATCGCTCGGGTGCTGCGCCCCGGAGGTGTCCTCTCGCTGGTGTGGAACAACGGCGACCTCACCGTTCCGTGGGTGAAGAAGGTGTTCACGCTGATGGACCTCACCGCTGCGGGAGTGGGTGACGACCCGGTCGAGGGGTCCGAACTGTTCACACCGAGTGAGGCCGCGGTCTTCCGCCATTGGCAGCAGTTTCATCGCGGCTCCCTCGTTGGCTTCGTCGCCTCGCAGTCGCGGACAGCGGTGATGACCCCCGCAGAGCGGGACGACCTGCTGGTCAAGGTCGGGGAGCTCTACGACGGCTACGGTCGTGGACCTGACGGCATGTTGATGCCGTGGAAGTCGTACGCCTATCGCGCCAGGGTTTCCAACCTGGGCAACTTCCGACGCGAGCCGGCCGACGATGCCAGCCCCCGCGACGGACTGGACGGCGGACTGCTGATCGACTTCCCTTGACACCCGAGGCGATGACCGCCTCGGGTCTTTGCGGGCAGACCGCCCGGAAAGGGAGCGAGTGGATACGGTGGTGCGGTGGGCAGCGCGCGGAGCCTCCTCGTCGTGGTGGCGATCATCGCCGTGGCCGCAGCTGTCTTGTGGTGGGTGGCCCGGCGTCGCGACGACTTCGGTACGCCGGCCGACCGCGCGACGTTCCGGACCTTGCACAAAGCCAGCCTGGCCGCGCCGCCCCTGCGGCAGGGGCTGACGTCGGCAAGCGCCGACCAGTCGCTTCGCTACTTGCGAGCGCTGCTGGGGGCGCCGGCAGCAGCACTCACCGACCTCGACCGCGTCCTGGGTTGGGACGGTGGTGGCGAGCACCACCGAGCGACCGCGTACGACATGGCCCGTCCCACCATCGACACAGGCAGTACGTCGACCGGACGGACGCGCTGCGCACAGGACGGCTGCTCGCTCGCGCACGGGATCACCGCACCGTTGACGGTTGACGACCGGGTAGTCGGGACGCTGCAGGTGTACGTCCCGCAGCCGAGCGCCGGGCTCATCCGGGCCACCGACGAGGTTGCAAGCTGGGTGTCGACGCAGCTCGCACTGGCCGAGGTCGACGAGTCGCGCACCCGCCTGATGGAGGCCGAGGTGCGAGCCCTTCGAGCGCAGATCTCTCCGCACTTCATCTACAACTCGCTGTCGGCGATCGCGTCGTTCGTGCGCACCGACCCGGAGCGGGCTCGTGAGCTGCTGCTGGAGTTCGCGGACTTCACCCGCTACTCGTTTCGGCGGCACGGCGACTTCACCACGCTCGCCGAGGAGCTCGGGTCGATCGAGCGCTATCTCGGGCTCGAGAAGGCGCGGTTCGGCGACCGGCTCCACGTCACGTTGCGGGTGGCGCCCGAAGCGCTGCCGGTCACGTTGCCGTTCCTGTCGCTGCAGCCCCTTGTCGAAAACGCCGTTCGGCACGGTCTGGAAGGCAAGCCCGAGGCCGGCCACATCACCATCGTCGCCGAGGACGTCGGGGCTGAGGTGGTGATCTCGGTGGAGGACGACGGCGTCGGTGAGGACCCCGAGCGGGTACGCCGGGCGCTCGCCGGCGACGACAGCGTCGACTCGATCGGCCTCGGCAACGTCGACGAGCGGCTGCGCAGCACCTTCGGTGACGACTACGGCCTCGTCATCGAGACCGCCGTCGGCGCCGGGACCAAGGTGACCGTACGGGTGCCGAAGTTCTCCCCCGGCGTCCACACCTGACCCCCCTCACGTCCGGCGTTTGCCATGTCAACAAGCCATCTGCTCTGTGCCGTGTGTCAGGACTTCGCTGACAGGTATGTGTCGGGACATCGGTGACACCGGGATGCTGGTGGTCGCATGATCGGCCATGGCAGATGCGGTGGTTTCGATGGATGTCCGGTTGGCGGTCGCG
>JAABUS010002306.1_pt1 | contig 36621 bp, 28 predicted proteins | sample 5560161 | NCBI WGS metagenome assembly JAABUS01 (sample SAMN10711885, study PRJNA513376) | rock metagenome | isolation source: Antarctica rocks | place: Antarctica: Victoria Land, Trio Nunatak nord | collected 2016-01-04
GTCAGCCTGGGACGTGCAATTGGATCCTTGAGGACCAGCAGATCTGTTCATGGATCGAAGATACCAATGGAGGACCAGTATGTTGGATGACCGGTATTCCAGGAGCAGGGAAGAGTTTCCTCTGTTCATTGATCATCCAGAATCTAGAAACCCACCAAGATTTATCCTCTATTTATTACTTCTGCGGTCATCAGCAAAACGATAAAGATACCCATGCTACGATTTTGCGTACACTGACAATACAATTGCTGAGGTCTCACCTTGACATGGCCGAGCTTGTTCATCAGGTTTATCTTCAGCAAGGGTCCAGCCGCTCTTTTCCAGCCATGAAAAGGATACTCAAAGAGATGCTGTTTACCATCCCAAATACACGCATAGTCCTAGACGGTATCGACGAATGCAATCACCAAACGCAAAGGGAAGTACTTGGGAGCCTCTTAGAACTTCAAAAACATGCCGGAGACACCTGCAAATTGCTTATCTCCAGCCGAGAAGAACCTACGATACGAAACGCAATGTCAAACAAGACTCACATTAAATTAGACGGACGAACAACGGACGGCCTCACGATCTTCATCCAAAACAAGGTGAAAGAGTTAAAGAAACACTGCCCAGAGAAGGAGCCCGCATTAATGGATCGCGCGGAACAACGATTACAAAGCAATGCGAAGGGAATGTTTCTTTGGGTCCGTTTAGTGTGCACTATGCTCCAGGACCAGATGTCAGATCTGGACTTTGAGCGTGCAATCGAGCAATTGCCAGATGGATTAGACGAAGCTTATGGACTCATAATGTTACGATTTCGTAGTTTAGACTCCCGTTTGAAAGAAAGGGTCTTCAAGATTTTATTTTGGGTAAGCGCAGCATATCGCCCGATCTCGATCCATGAGGTTGCCGATGGAATAGCCTTATATCCTGGTCAACTCATTCTGAACAAGAAGACAAGAAGTAAGAACCCACAGCGGGACATCGTTGAGATCTGTGCCCCTCTCTTAGAGAATTCAAGCAACGGTATTCTAAAGTTGGTACACTTTTCCGCGAAAGAATACCTTCTCGACGAGCAGAGCGGCCCATTCATCGAAATAGCTGAAGCACACTTTAACATTGCGTTTTCTTGCATTGTCAACTTGACCACCGCCCTGGTCATAGTACCACGACATAGTGATGGCGCAACCGCTGCAGATCTTGAAAACTATGCCGTGCAAGGAAGGTATGGTCTCCAGCCATACGGCCATCGTTTTTGGGCCGAGCACGTACTAGCTTATTTGGAAAACACACGGGAGCTGGACCACGCTTTAATCGAGGTCTTAGAGGCATTTTCTAACGTCTGCAGAACCCACCCACTGAGTTGGTTTGAACCTGACACGGGATCAGCTTCGAAGCCTCCCTCAAGAGGCCTCAGCAAACTCCAAGAGCACCCATCACTATCCAATTTCATTTCAGGCTGGCTACGATTCAAGTCGAAAACGAAAAGTACAGAAGTCCCCGCCGGCGATTTACGCGCCCAGGAAGAGTGGCAGCTTCAAGTAGATGAGACATATCTGAGTCTTATTGATTGCCGTTTTCGAGATATTGTAGAACGGCTGTTGTTGAAGAAAGACTCCTGGCTACCTCCGCACCTAGACCAGACTGATTATCAAGCTTTCCTTGAACGGTTCAGTTTCGTTTGCAGATTTCTCAACTGTACCCATTGTTTCGACACCACTGGCGACCGTGATGCTCACGAACAAAGTCACCTAATAACGTTCCCTTGTCTTCAGTGTGATTTCTCAAAAAGAGGGTTCAGCTCGCGGAAGGATCTTGAGCGACATACTCAAAGTTATCATATGTCCGCTGAAGATTTCAAGATACCAACTAGCTTGTTCGAAGCTTCTACCGAATCGAGAAACGGACTCGATCCTGATTGTGGCAGCTACCCAGGATCCGCTCGCAGATCTACTTGCTGGAACAGACGAGGTCGTGAGGTTCTCCAGAATGGGTTTCGGCAAGTCTTGGCAAAAGTCGAGTCTGAGAGTCTTTTGAAAAATTCTTCGACAATAGTCCTGAACTCGATTCGGGCTAAGGTGGAAGAAGAGCAGTACGAAACTCTAACAGACTTCAAGAATGATATTCGGGAACTATCGGGAGGTTCAAGCTCAATGGTGGATTCAGAAAAGGGTGAAGAAATCAAAGTAATCTGCGACCAAGAGATCGAGAAAGCCATTACGGATTTCCCTGCCTTCGCTAATTCTGGTCATTCAAGACTTGGTAGTAGCACAGCCAATTCGCACAGCGATGTTGTTTCGCAGCAAAATTTTCCGAAACCATCCGATAATGCCGAAAATGACTTGAATATTTCTTCCAATTCCTCTCTTGGCAAAAGAAGGCCGTACTGGTCTGTGACAGAAGAACAGGAGTTCCCAGAGCTTTTGGAACAGTGTGGTCGAGATTTTATAAAGATAGCAGACCGCTTGAAAACCAAGACCATCGATGACATCGTTGAGCACTTCATATACCTGGTGAGTCTAGGAAATCCAGAACTTTTGAAAGTGGCCGATGCCGCGGATGCGAAACTGCAGCGGGACTTGGAAGCTACCCTACCAATTTTAAATAACGGAGGCCTAGAGCCTGCAAAGTTATCATCAGATACTTCGTCTCTAGATGTTCGCCCAGGAGGGTTAGCATACACTGCCCAAACAATGGAATCTATGAACCCTTACCATCTGCACCAGCAAGACTTGTCTGGAAAGAGAGATACTCGTTTTGAGGACAGTTCCAACACAACCAGTCCTCAAGCCAAGACCGAACATGTTCAAGTTCTCGAAAAGCCCAAGAGATCTGTACGACCTCGAAGAGCAAGAGTTTTATGTGATCACTGTAACAGATCCAAGGATGGATTGCTCGATGAATACGCATTGAAGAAACACGTCAGACGGTTTCACCAAGCTACTCGTCAGGTCTGGATATGCGATGATATATCGACAGATAAAAGGTTTCTCGCTAAATGCAAGCCCTGCGCCGCTAGCACACGCTATAGTTCCGAATACTATGCAAGTACGCATCTTCGGGTACATCACTTTGATGCTACAGCCACGGCGGAGAAGTTGTCAAGATGGATGCGTAGGATGGAAGAGCCTAATCCCAATTTCGACAAGAATGGACCGGAGTCAGCTTCGGTAGATAAAATATGTTCACCTATCGATTGGCATGGAAATAAGCGTCAGAAGATAGATGGAACAGTTGCGTTGCATATTAAACCTGGTATATCGAATAATTCAGATTTACTGCCTTCTATGCTACGCACGCCGAAGGATTCAGGCATGTCGAGCCGAGCGACGAGCCATCCAGTCACCCCCAATTTACCTCAAGACTCTGATGGAAAGGGGTCTGCGGGTTCTAGCTCAGGGGACGAATCCAGCTCCTTCCAACAGACGTTACTGCTCCCAGATTACTCCTTCGAGAATTTTTTGCCCGGTTCTGCAACTACTGATCGACCGATCGATGATGCTGGACCACCACATCACAAGGATCTTACTTTAGTCAGGCCTAATTTCGTCCAAAGGCTTTCTCATCTTGATCCTTTCCGTAAATTGGCTTGTAAGGACCAAGTGGAGGAACTCTATCGGAGACTGGAGAATGAGCTTGTGGGTAGCAAGCGTTACACAGAGGCGCTGGATGATGTAACGTCCCTTTCGCGGACACTACTGAGAAATCTTTTAGACTGGCGACGACATTCGACCTTTGAGCCGTCTATACCCTTTTCGATCTAATCTACCACCTCTTCTATACATTTAATTTCCAAACTTCTTGTGGCCTCTGTTTCTGAACTTACCGCGAGAAGCATTGTCTGCCACTTGCTATTCAAATGTGCTGAGGATACAGCCATACGTAGTCATTGTTTGCCCAGTGAGTTTCTCGGTGCTTATGTTACCCTATCTACTGAACGAGCAATCACTTCGATATTGAAATAAAACCTTGTCTTGATATATCTCTTCTAGGCATGGTTGCCTCTGTCCATTATAACCGGCTCTGGTAGCGCAGCTCTGACGGCTGCCGGCTGCGAGAAGGATAAAAGTCCGCCATGTTCAAGGACACGCAACGTCGGCCCAAAATCGCAGGACCTCATTCTCCGATAAGTATCGGAATTCTGGAACCTTCAAACCTGGGACCAGCCGCCTTGCAACGGTCTTACAAACTAACGCGTGAAGCGAGCAATTCTTGTCATGCCGGCCTATCAGAGCAAGGCCTTAATAGTGAAATCCGTTAGGTCTATCATAAGCGGGTACTCGAAGCTTCTTTTGAGCTCCTATCTATACGAAGAAATAGACATCCACGTTGCCAGATCGAGGACACAGAAGGGCTTCTTATTATGTTGAAGATGCAGCTCAGACGAATAGTGTTTCTTGTGCTATTCGACTTTAGATGAACTTCGTATGTCTTCGTAGCCTCCGGTCTTGAAGGTGGGTGGCAAGGGTATCACGCTGTTACATGTCTGATTTCGCCATGGTGTTTCACTTTCTCTCGGTGTTTCCACAGAGCATGGGCTATGGAATTGGGAACCCTGCGAATCCAAAGTCTGTTCCGAGTTCGTGGATCTCGAAGGGTTGATACTGCGCATGAAAATATTGTTGGAACTGGCTATAATGGATACATAGAAAGGCATATCCCTCATGTTTCAGAGTGACAAGAGGCAATGTCCTACACATGGAGGATCAGTTCCTGCCAGAGATGCTGCGCAATCGTTTTGTTCAAATTTCTTCATGATGTTTACACTTGAACTGTTTTCTTTTCGATATTTCACCCTAAAGAAATTTATGTATTACAGCTTCTTGAGTAATGCTAGTCTTAATGGACCGATCTGTTGACTACCAGAACTTCTTGTCTCCCCTTTACCGCCTCATCCTCTGACTTTATCCTTCCTTGCCCGTTCCGCGAGGTGGAGCATCAGTTTGTACATATGTTGTGCGGCCAAAACTCTGTTTTCTGGTTCCCTGATGTCAACTGGCATATATTCCATTACCTGAATAGGGTCTCTCGACTTTAGTAGCTTGAGGTCGGAGTTGAGGTTTTCAAGGTAACTATCGCGTAATTTGCAGGTGGAGATAGACATTTCGGTATTACGTGCGGAGATCAGATACGGCTAACTAGAATGTTAACCACGTTATATCACAAGGGCGATGGAACCTACCCTGTACGATGACTTATTGTGATGTCTTGCCTTCTGATACCAACACCTGCCAAGCATTTCGCTGACTCTCTGCGCAAAATTTGGCTTTCCTGACAATCGTTTGCCCTGCTATGGTTATGATGGTGAAACAGAGCTGAGAGAATGCACGAACCTCGTAGTCGAGTATAGGAATACGAACGCTTTCGCCACTCAAGATCACGGAAAGTCTAAGGTCAGGACGTGTGTGTACAAGCTCTCCATCAATACTAATTACAAGATCACGCCCATAGTGGGGTATGAACGAGATACCATCAGTCATTTCATGCTCTGCGCAGATAACATCGAAGAATTGGAAGAACATGGCTACTACTTCATCTTCCGGGACATCTGCATTTGAATCTGGTACGATTTTCGAATGTAGACGGGGCGATGATTCTGTATAAGAAGACGAAGTCTGACTCGAGGAGGGACTAGGCTCTTCCTCTGATTTAGATGACGTCCTATCATCATCGCCCGCCGGATGAAACTGGATAGATGAGCCGTGCGAAGTGCGAAATGGCTTCTCCAAAGAAACCCTATGTTCTCCCTCTGGTAATGCAGGTAAGGATTCGTCTGCCATGTATTCGAGGCCTGATGCTGTATTTACACGTTCCTGGCTGGTGGACATGGCTGGACCAAGTTTCCTTGAAGGTGATGTTGTTGTTGATTTATTCCGGATTTTTCTCTTTGATGCTCCCGCAGCCGGACTGCTCTCTGGACTTCCGAAATCAGATGGTACAGCCGTGGGAGTCTTAGGCTGTTCTTCGGCTGTGAAAGGGCTTGATGTATTGTACCGAATTTCAGATCGAGTGAGCGGTGTTAATGAGGTATCAGGCAAGGCTTCTGGCCTCAGTACTTCCGCCAGCCGCTCGTAGAATGCTCTATATACTTTGAATGGCGCAGTAACATCATCGTTTTGAAGACTTTCCACTGGTATTGCGAATATATCCGCCAACCTAGCTAGAATCCGGAGGTTTGCACCAGAAAGTGTGACATCACACTCAAAAGTTGCGAAATCTTGCTCTATGGGCTCCAATGCGAACCTGACCGTATCTACCTCCTTTGGTCCCCACTTCGACCCGGACGGGAATTTGCTTTGAAATGCCATCTCTTGTTCGTGTTCCATTATGTGCTCTGAAGGTGAGCTGATTAAGGCGAAAACAAAGGCAGAATGAGCCCGTCTAATTACATGTGTACTTTAGCGCTGGCTTCACCGTATGTAAGGTAGCGAGAGGTAGGCTTGAATCATTCACACAAAAAAGCATTTTACGAACCATGATCCGTACTATTCAAGGCACACATGTATAGCGGAAATGGACAAAATACGGTTATCGTTCGTGAACATTATTGCAAAGTCAGTTGCAACTCAAAATCGCCAGTCAGAGGGACTCATTGCAGCTTCCTTCTACATACTTTATCTTAGCAATAGTGAGAGTGATCCATCACAGTGTAGCGGTGCCATCCAGCACAAAATCATGCTATCGTTGTATGCGAAACCTGAATCGTTTTTTAGGATTTACCGAGAGAGGTACCTTTTATACTTCAGCTACTCCGTACGCTAATGCAAGTCAATAGGCACTACACATGGGAGGCCTAAGGCTATAAGTAGATACCTTAGCGAAAATATATGGTTTTCTTTTAGGGAGCCACTAAACGTACATACCTTTTCACTACATGTACATATCCTCTTTCACTACATGTACATATTCCTCAACTAGGTCTAGCGGTCAACATAATAGGGTTCGACTATTGAACAGCTGCAGATCTCAAAGGTACTTATATTTCTTTGAGCTGATCATCAATAATTAAGTATCGCTGAGAGCGAATGTTTTTTAGAAGCAAATGTACATATGATCAAGCTTGAAACATCTCATAGAAGTCTACATTATTTGAAGTCTTCTGTTGTTGCTTCAATATAGAATCAGTCGAAACTTCATTCTCTTCAGCTTCTCGATCTCGTTCTCGCTCTTTATCTCTATCTCTATCTTCGACTCGCGATCTATCTTTGCCTCGATTTCTATTCTCTCTATGTGTCTGCTCTAGCTCTTGCTCAGCTCATTGCTGCAGATTCGCTTTCACGCGTTCAAATTGACTGAGTTCACGTTGAGTAAAGTCGTCTAGCTCTTGCTCAGTGCGCATACGAGCTGCAGCTGCAGTTGCATCAACTGATTTATCTTGAGCTCTTGCAATAGATGAATTTTGCACTAGTAGTAATGAATCAATAAATATATTCGAAGCTATCTTCAACTCACTCACTATTCTAGCTGATTTAGTGAAACGTCAGTGAGAATGCACGTTCTTCAGCTTCAAAATGTAAAGCGACTCGTTATAAATTTAAGCTTGAATTCAATGAGCGCACGAAAGTCTCATAGATGTAGTGAAGACGTTGATGCAACAAGACAAAACAGTAGCATTTGAAGTCAATAGTTCTCACTGAGATAATATTCTTTGTAGAACAAATGAGATTATCTTTGCATATAAATCGCGAAAGATTGATATTCAAAGATCGTGAGCTAGATGCATTTTAGTCTCTTCAAAGACTATAATGTAGTCGTTTCGTTGATTCAATAGCATCAAGTCAATGCAGTTAATGATCTTTTTTAGATCATCAATACTGAATCTTAAATTACGCTTCAGCATTGCATGATCATCTTCGCTACGTGAGATAGCGTTGTTATTGAAGTGCAGAATTTGATTCATGTAACATTTAATGAATTTTCGTTTGTACGATTTAATTCAGATCTCATGTAAATATTGAATTATAATTAAATAACTTTCATAAATTTCTTGTAGTGAGTTTCAGACTGTTTTGTAGATAGCTTCGATAAAGACATACATGACTCGATGTCAGATCTGAATTCAATGTTAGTAAAGTCTTGTATAGCAAGAATCATGTAATTTTATCTGCTGAAAGTTGATTCAGTTCTGCTCGATAGCAAATAAATCTTTGCAGTTGATTAATACATTCTTATTAATGTGTCAGATGCATAATGTATATCTGATAGTTGAAAATACTCAATGTGAGATCAAGATCAACTCAGAATCTCTATTGATTATATTGACTTCAAAATCGTTTAAACTGAGCTTTTGATAAACAGTTTTTAATTGTTTCAGCACTTAAATATAGTCATCAATGATTTCATGAAGCATGAAGACAAAGGCAATGTAAAAACTGATGTTTAAAGCAGTTACTTTGAATATGATAAGCAACGATAGCTTATAATGATTGATTTTGTAGATGCAGTTCATAATAAGAATCTTTAAATTAATTTTCAGAAGCTTCTTCAAGATCTTTTTTATGATGAACAAATGAGTTACTTAATTCAATCGATTCTTCAGATACTTGCAGTGTCAATCATCATGATGAAGATTCTGAAGTAACGCTTGTATAGATGTAAAAGATTTTAATGCATCATGATGAAAAGCAATCTTAGCATTGTAAATATCAGCTGCTTTGAACATTGAATTATTTGAATCGCTATCTAGTCGTAAAGCAGTGAGCATTTGTCTGAGCATGATTCTTGCACGACTTTGATGAGCTATATTTGCTTTGATCTGATTGATAAAAGTCAGTTTTCGAAGTGCTGAATGAGATTCAGATAGAATAGACTCATGATTATGAGCTGAATCTTCGATTTTGAGCATTCAATCGAGCTTCTCAAGCGATCATTTCGCTATTGCTTTGAAGAGACATTCGTTGAGTCTTGAGTCGACATGTAGTCTCTTTTGCTCGTCGATATCACCTGATTTATCATCTCTATCACATCTCAATCAAATTTTGTTCTTAATTTCTCGCTTGTTTTTGATCGAGCGATTGACGATGAGCGCGTAATCGTGAGCTTCAGCCCACGTATTGGCGGCGACGATGAGCTTCTCGTCGCTCACATAGAGCTCATCCACTGGAGGGGATGCAAGATTCATGGCGGCGATGAGGTAGGATGAATGATGGGTAGGTAAAGAGGTTGGATGAAGAAGAACGTGTGCGCGTTGTTATGTCGCTACGTCTATTTCGATGGCCGCTAGACCTAGTTGGGAGGTATGTACATGTAGTGAAAGGGGATATGTACATGTAGTGAAAGAGGGTATGTATATGTAGTGAAAAGGTATGTACGTTTAGTGGTTCCCTTCTTTTAACTGTATCTACCTATTCAGTAACGGTTCAATTACCGTCTAAAGGCGGTATTATAGTGTACTGTATATACTGACTTACAGTAGCTCATTATTTATAATAATAATAATAATAATAGATTCATACATTCTTGTGACATCGGTTAGGCCGACCCATGGGAGATAACTAGATATGCTATGTGTACAACGATACGCGGCCATGTAACCCACTCGATCATATAACTCGAATTTTCATTATTCTACCCTTCACCTCAACTTCTCTACTACTACTCTATATTATTCTTTCAGGCATTGTAATTCTTCTGCCAAATCTTTCTTCATTGCTTTGTTTGCTTGTATACCTTTTTCAGCTCAGCAATAACCTTCTTTTCAGTGCGCTTCTCGCATGCTCGACGTCGTAATTCCTCTAATTTTTGCCTTTCAGTGATCATAGCATGTGCTTTTGAGGCATAGAGTATCCCTCCCCTCCCACTCTGTAAAACCTCAGCAGATTGATTTTTCGAGCATTTCGAGCATTGGTGGCCGCTTGTGTTTGGGCTAATTTGAATTGCAAAAGCCTACATCTTCGTGAGGTGGCTAGTGCTTCCTTCGTAAAAGTACGCATTTTCTGACGAACATTCTCTTCAAGGCCTGAAGTGATTAGATGTACTTTCAAATCCCGTGTTTGTCTGAGAGTTGTAGAAGTGTTTCAAATATTCGAATTCGAATTCGGATGAATAGAATCTGAGGGGGTAGTAGTAGGTCGATTTGATGATATTATCTCTCGTACTTTATTTAGTACTATATCAGGGTAGGTCACGTATAAAAGCACTGGATATACTACATATGAAGCACTGGGTAGGTCACATATGAAGCACTGAATATATCACATATGGAGCACTGAGTAGGCCGCATATGGAGTATACTTCCATTACTTACCTGCATCTGTCGTTACCTACATTGTACGCGATTTATGTCAATCTTTATCTCTTTTTACGATTCTTTTTCATGTCTCAACGCACCTGTACTGTGCTCATAATCGTCCCATTCATGAATTCTTCGGGCCTAATTCAATGCGTGTTTTGAATCTTTGTTCGTTCTGCCGTGTAAGTTCTGTATATCACATATGGAGCACTGAATAGGCCACATACGAAGCACTGGGTAGGTCACGTACGGAGCACTGGGTAGGTCACGTATGGAGCACTGGATAGGTCGCATATGGAGCACTGGATAGGTCGCATATGGAGCACTGGATAGGTCGCATATGGAGCACTGGATAGGTCACATATGAAGCACTGGGTAGGTCACATATGAAGCACTGAGTAGGTCACATATGGAGCACTGGGTAGGTCACGTATGGAGCACTGAATAGGCCGCATATGGAGCACTGAATAGGCCGCATATGGAGCACTGAATAGGTCGCATATGGAGCACTGGATATACCACATATGAAGCACTGGATAGGTCACATATGAAGCACTGGGTAGGTCACATATGAAGCACTGAGTAGGCCACATATGGAGCACTGAATATACCACATATGGAGCACTGGGTAGGCCATGTATAAAGCACTGGATATACTACATATGGAGCACTGGGTAGGCCACGTATAAAGCACTGGATATACTACATATGGAGCACTGGATAGGCCACATATGGAGCACTGGACATACCACATATGGAGCACTGGGTAGGTCACATATGAAGCACTGAATAGGTCGCATATGAAGCACTGAATAGGCCACATATGGGGCACTGAGATCATGTGTGAAGCATGTATAAAGCACTGTATGAGACATCTACTATGAAGCTCTATAGAACATTCAGGCTATGTACGAAGTGCAGTGTAATTGAACTGATTTCTACGAATTCTGTACTATTTCTCGGCAAATTCTAATCAACGATAATACACTGCACATGCCTGTGCATAAATAAGACGTAGAATACGGAAGTAGAATAGTGCAGAGCAATTTCCATCGGAAATGGTGACCCTCTCGTGAACGTTTCCTTGGTGATATCCACGTCCCGTCAACAGATATCGATGACTAAGCAGATCTGGCGCTACACCATTAAGTAAACAAATCTGCTTACATTCTTTCTTTCCTTCATTACGCTTCACTAACTGTAAAGTTGACTTTGTCCACGCATGACTACCTAATACCTTCACTAAAATGAAGGATCTATCGCTCAGATCTGCGCTCGGCGTTGAGAGCTGCAAATGGAATACAGCTGGCCAATTTGCGTTACCTCTTCGCCATCTCGACTTTTTGTCAAGTGACGACGATGAGGACAGAACCTGCAAACGAATCGCACAGGAGTTCTATGGTATCTTATTTCGACCTTTTGGCAAGAGTTTGGTGGACAACAAACGAAGATGCGCATGGTACTTCGGCAGAGATGTACGCCTTGGTTTCTTATCGAGTGATGCGTTCGTTACGAGTACTGATATCATGACAGCTTCCGGCTCATAACCACCAAGTCCCGGACAATTTCGACATGATTCGCTTAGTACCTCAAAGCCACTATATCTGCTTCTATGACACCAGCTCTACGGATCTCAAACCCAAATACCTCGCGAAGTTGGATATATTAAAGCCGCACCATCGCCAACACCTGTTCGATGTACGGTATGCACAGCCAAAAGTACGCCAGCGCCTACTGAAACTGAACTTGAATCGCAAGATCCGCGCTGGGAAAGAAAGCCTTCTGAAGCAGACATTAAAAAAGTCTCTGCCGGCTACTGGTATCAATGGCGAAGCTGATGGGGATACACAAAATACCACGACTGGCAAGGCTGGAATATCTCAAAGGGAAACCAACCAAGGCAGTGTCAGCCTTGTCAATACACTGAGCAATTCTGACATGAAAGATCGGAAAGACTCTGCGACTACCATGGACGAGGACATTTGAAGGAGTGTTGGGGTCTTGACAGGAGCGAAGGAGTAGGAGCTGCCAAACTGCATGTGTAGCGGTAACTCAGATACTGGCGACGACAATGGCTATGTCTTTAGTGTCGAGCTTGCTTTTTTAGGGCACAAGGTCATTTGATACCCCGGGACAATGGAGTACGGAAGATCTTGTACAAAATCCTGTACTAGAACCTAGGTTAGCATGCTCAAAAAGAAAATGAGAATTAAGGTCCACCATTGATTTGTCACAGCTCCTGCCTATCTTCTCTATACATTGTGAAGACCAGCAACTCTTTCGTTTATCACGATTAAAACATCGGCTGTGTTAATGCTTTCAAGGCAGAATAATTGAACTCTCATAATCTGGTGCCACAGCATGTTGGCAAGAATCACGTTTTTATTCTCGATGCCGACCAATGAACAAGATATAGGGCATCTCTAGAAAGATCTGTGCTTCACTCTGTCAATATGCCATCTCCATCTTCCGCTTCTCTTACTTTGAAAGCAATCAAACTCCGCACGAAGTATTATTGGGTTGAGCGGGCATCTATCGCACGCTTATGTGCCGTTCGTCCTCGACTTCGTTCACAAAACATTTCTCAACATCACCTTGTATGGTGTGCCTGGTAACCAAACTCTCTACTACTTGATATCCTCCGAAAAACAACCAGGTACTACGCAATTGTACGTCGTGTGTAACGTTTCGTCATGGTAGGATGTGGTAGACGGTCTGGTCTCGAAATGGCTTGATCTGTTCGTGAGCGTTCTCAACGAACGCTTCTCAATTGCTCGGTAGATGAACACAGCTACCCCTACAATAGGCCCCTTTCGCTACTCTGGCTGATAATGCTGTGCTTGACTGATCTCATACTTCTACGTACCGTTTATGGAAAAAGAATTCAGAGCTCATGCTTGAGATTTCTATGGTGCTCAAAAATCTCGTCATACTTCGATATCATCGCTCTGATCTCCTTTCTATGAGTGATTATACGAAGAGCCTGCCTGTGTTAGTCTTTAGTTCAGAGGGAAAGAATCCGAATAGTGAGCGTCTGAGTAAACATGTGAAGTTTTGCTTTTTGATAACGTGCGTACGGGGAGACGGCTGCATGGAGTTCGAGTCGTAGAGGGGCTGCATAAACTTGGACCTGTAAGGAATGATTATTGTTACAGGGTATTTCCAAGTATCTGAGCTATCGAGTATATACCTCTATCACATACGTTCTTCAGGCTAGATGAAATCCATCCGACCACAACAGCAATAAAGTTAGGGAGCCCACGAAACAAAACACATAACTGTCGCCAGATAATCTATCCAACTTATCTTGACTTGTCCTGTGCAGCAACAGACGTTCGATTCATTCATGCGAAGATGTAGACGATCACAGGAGCCGCAACCGTCGAAAAGCTTCGGCTTGAATAATTAGAGTTACTACTGTACTCCTGGTCTCTGGAGTAGACTTCCTAGATATGCTACCCAGTGCGCCATGGCATACCCTGCTGTTCATAGCAGCAGTGTCGACTTAAGGTTTGTCTGCCGACAAGCGCGCAGAAATCACAGTTGATGAGTCAATATCTAAATTGACTCGCACTGCAACTTATGGTACCGTCGCCAACATCGATGTCTTGCAACAACCATACCGAGCATACCTAGGCTGATTGACCACTGTAACCCCCGATCCCCTCCTGCCTCGAAATTTTTGCGCCCTGTAGCCCCGCAAAGGTCAAACGGCTACCGTCAAGCCATTCAATTAATTGATCAACATCTCTTATTACTAAGGTAGGCACTCGTGACCTCATAATGTCGACGCCATCTTCTGGAATGAGGATATCTTACCTCGAGAGTCATCAGTCTACTGCATCGAGCTGCTTTGTTCGCAAGTGGAGAAAATTGAAAACACGTTTTCAGACGCCCTACGGATGATTTATTATGGTAGCATTGGCGCTCTATTCATTCGAGCTCTTTGCTGTTCTGACCCCCCATCTTTGCGAATTTTTCCATCCCCAATGTCTCAGCTATAGTTCTATATCCTATTGATGCATAATTTCGAACCTTAAACCTCTTATGTCACAGTCTCATCCGGTTCCATAGCTCTGGCCGTCGTTTCACGCCCGTGCAAAGCTCCAGCAGAATACCCACTCCTATAGATAGGGAAGGGAGAATTTACGGCCACTAGTGATTAGCGATGTTTGGACGTGGCAATATCACTTCTTTAGCTCTACTAGAAGATACATATCAGACTGTCTCGCTGTTACGAAGCCAGTGGCTGTCCACCCCTTACGAGGATCTGCTAGCTCAAATTTGGAAAGGTCGGTTTATCTGAAAGCCAGTTAGGAAATAGGGGCATACCGTCGCACAGAATGAATTCTAAGATAAGCTGTCGGGCAATGTCCGAAAGTCAGATCAAGCCGTTGCATCTTCTGAATTTTCTCTTGAGATTCGTTCACAAATTGGCTGGGACTTTTCAGCCAACGGTCTGGGTTCAAGGCAATTGCGTTCATGTAAGATACATTTCAGTTGCGATGAAGAGCTCTCGCAGCATTCGTGCTGACTGAATTGCCTCTCGTTGTAACGCTCCCTTCTGCAAGCGTGACGTACTTTATGCTCTAATCCTACGACAACACAGGAGGTAAAGTCAAAGCGCCACTTTCGTTACAGCATCAGATAGGATAGAATCTTCGATTTCTCCCACGGAACCTCCATAATCAACTTCGACTTTACCATATTCTTTCTGCACTCTGGACTGAATTTCCCAATTCTTCTGAGACATGCTCAACAGCTGTTCAAAGTACAAAGAAGAGAGTATCAGCCCCTGTTCAAAAGCAATATCTCTATATAGCTTCCAAGCACCTGTTCCGCCACCTGGTTGGGGGTATATATACCTCCCGGGCTTCTAGGAAAGCCGCTCTTGAAATCGTGATGGCCTTGGCTCGGCATTATCTCAAGACGGGAATTACGCGTCTGAAACTTCTGTTTTGCAAGCCTTGCGAATAATAGTGAGCGTTGATAACAGACTGGTTACTCTCCTAGGGTTCTTTATGATAGACTTATAGAACCAAGGCGTTTGATCAATTTGTGGGATGGTATCAGCTCCATACTTGTATATAGGACATGATATAGCTTACAGCATGCGCGGGCCAGTGGTTTGCGATATGCCAGAAGTGCCTATCCTCCATCAACACTGCAGCAATTTCGTGGTAGAAAAAATAACGACAGTATGAAACCCAATAATGTTATGTCACAATCTTACCCGCCACAAAGTCCGAGACATAATCCTCCTCATACCGCTTAACGAAGCCGCGAACCATCTCCTCCATCACCGGCTCACACTTCTTCATCCCGTTCGTAACGAAGATATAAACAATTGGCTTATGTCACAACCGTCTAGACTAGCCAGCTTCACAGGCACTCGGGTCGCCGCAATATTGCTAGCCTGTCCGAGCAAAATGGGCGATATTCGTTTATTGAAGATCAGAAGCAGGACTACCTTCTTCCTTCCGGGAGAGGAGTCCTTGGGCTGTGCCCACCCAAATCATCTCCACAGCGTCCGGTCCAACACAATCCGCCAGATCTCTCTCAATCCTCGCCACCAAGGCCTTCGTGGGTTCGAAAGGCGTCCATGGCACGTCGCTCCCAAACACCAGCCTTTCCTTTCCCGTGAACTTCAGCAACGCAGAAACCTGGTTCGGTACTGGATCGCCAGCCAAGTCGTACCACATTTGGGTTTTCAGCGCGGTTTTAATCTGCTCTTCCGTGATATCATAAGCGTCTCTGGTGGTACTGAATTTCTGACCAAGCCGCAATACCAGGAAACTATCGAGGAGGATGCGGTCAGCGATTACTCTATGAAGATGGACAAGGGAGGAATGAAACGTGTGCTGTGAGCATTGCTTTAGCGATCGCCTGAAAAGGGCTTACGATACAGCAGATAAACTCAATCCTAAAGGGGCGAGAAGAAATCTGGAGATTTGACTTACATGCGATCCAAAAGACTCGGCAGCACATTTCCGCAATGCGAGACTATCCACCTCACACGAGGAAAACGAAGAATCGTCCCCGAGACAAGAAGATCGAGGATTGATCGCGCACTGTCAAAAAAGAATTCGAACAATGGCGCTCGATATGAACTTGCCAGCGGCGAAGAATTGGCATACTGCTCCGCTGGTGACGAACGATGCTCGTGCCCATGCATTTGTGGGCCGCAAGCAATGGTGGGATGTACGAATACCAGCGCAGCCCGCTTGTCTAGTTCGGCCAGCACAGGCCTCAGCAGCGGATCGCCAAGATAAATCCCGGATGTATTTGAGAGCAGAACGAATCCATCTGCGTCTAGTTCGTCAAGGGCGTACGCAATTTCCTCAGACGCAGCGTCCATGTTATCCTTGTCAAGCGGCAAGCTGGCAAAGAAGCCGAAGCGACCGGGGTACTGCCGCTTCACGTCTGCGGCGAATTCGTTCGTTTGCCTCGTCAATGTCTTGTTGAAGAGGGGATCAGAAGAGATATTCGTCCCGGGGGAGGAGAGGCTGAGGATGGACTTGGCGATGCCGGTGGCCTAAGTGTGTTCAGAAAATACTCCTTTGAGACACAAAGAAACAATGAGAAAAAATGCGTGAGAGAATTACTCCCAGAAATGGCCAGAAAGTAGATGTTCGATATATCATAACTTCATAATTTCGACCCGAATGTAGTGATGTAGTTAAAAAAAAAAGCGTCGGAAATACACTAACATTCATGTATTCGAGATGCGATTTTACGCTCCAAGCTGGGGTCCCAGGCATGCCGTCAGGGTTCGTAATGCCATTGTCCAGGAGGGCTTTGCGGTAGATTTCAGGAACAAAGTGGGCATGAACGTCGATTTTGCGGTCGGCCATGACCGTGACTGAAGTTGTGTACCGTTGTGGTGTGGTTTGGGTAAATGATACTTGCTCGTGATTTAATATGGAAATCAAGCCGGGGAGCTGGCCGCAGCAGCACAGGCTGGGGACGGCGCATCATCGTCATCGTGTCATAGGCCTGATTGTTGTCGTGCATACTGTACATATGATCATATCTTGCCTAACTTCTGCAAACAATTACATGGATATGTATCTCGGGTGCCTTAGCCTATACTACTGTATGTACATATGTACAGTATGTACTATCGGCGAGGACCGTTACACCCCCCTCCCCCCCACCTCCCACCCCCTCGACCCTTAAACCTCCCTCGCCCCCCGCCCCCGCCCCCCTCCCCCCAATAACCCCCTCCCAACCATGTCCGCACCCACCCAAAAAGACACAACCACGCCGCCAGAGACAAACAGCCCCATCCGCGTAATCTGCTTCTTCCGCAAACGCGTCGACCTCACCGACACCCAGTTCTACCATCACTGGGAGCACGTCCACGGACCCCTCCTTGCGCCCTGGGTTATAGAACACGGCATTGACTCGTACACTCAAGTTCGCGCAAACCCCCCATTCCCCCCCTCTTTCCCCATCCCTCCCCCCTTCTTTCCATCCCATCCCATTTCTCCTCCAAACTCTCCCCCCCCCCCATCCCCCCCAACCCCGCAACTCACCCCCACCAGATCCACACCACCTCCCCCCTCCGCACCCAATGGTCGCACCTCCTCACCCCCCCCCTCCCATCGTCCCTCCCCACGCTCCCCTACCAAGGCTACGCGGAGATGGAGTTCTCGAGCCCGCAGAAAATGCGCAATGCGTTTCTGGACCCGTATTACGGCGAGGTGATTGCGAGGGATGAGGAGAGGTTTTTGGATAAGAGCCAAGGGGATTATGGGGAGGAGGGGGGGGCGATGAGTACGATGGGGAGGGTGGTGAGGGTTGTGGAGGGGGGAGTGGGGGTGCAGAAGGGGGTGGGAGCTGGTGGTGGAGAGGAAAGGAGGTGATGGTGAGAGGGCTGGAAAGGTAAGAGGATGGTTGATATAAGGTGGGGAGGTGCTTGGGGAACAGTACTGGAAAACCTTTTGGGCGAATTTTTTCAGCAGTTGAGCTTTGGCGGTCCGTAGATGGTGTCGTGGAGTGATTATGGTTGTAGTGGTGGGCGTCTAGACCGCGCACTGATTAGGCTCATCTGCGTCTACGAAATTTGAATCCTATATTCTCACTCTCGGGCTGACTGGGCGGCGTCGTCCGCTTCGCAGTAGTCCACAAGCAAGCATCCTCACAGCCCTGCCAGCATTGCCCTCAAGGCTTTGTCAATTGCCTCATTGAGCGATCTCACCTGTCCTCAAAGAACATAATTAGCAATTTGTCTCATAGTGTGCGGAAACGAAAACCACCAGGGTGAAATACCAAAGGGTTAGGTTACATACCGCAGGCGGCCGCATAATGGAAAAGTGATGGCCATCCACAACCTCGCACTCCACCCTGCACCCAACCAACTCTTCCCATCCATGGGGCCCAAAGTCTCTCTTGCTCACTAACAGCCATTCCTGCATACTATTGAAGTGCTCGACCTCATCTCGATACGACTTCTGAACCGCATGCATCTTCTCCTGACTGATAAATTCAAATACCCCATGCTGAGCCCAGATGGCCCCACAAGCCACCCTTTTTATCTCCTGCGCAATTCCGCGTAATGGCATGCGTGAATAAGCTTCCAGCGCGCGGATACTGGCTCTGAAATGCTGCTGCACGTCTTCGTGCACGGTACTCAGCCTCTTCGCTGCTGTATGTTCTTTAAAGCTGTCGTATATCCCCGCAGCTTCAAGAATATCCACCGTCTCCACAGGCAAGGGCGGCATCGATTGCGGACTTATGGCGTCGATCATGATCAAGCCTGCAATCTCTCTGCCTGAGGAGAGCATTTGGCGGGCGACTTCGTAAGCATAAACCCCGCCGATCGACCAGCCGCCGAGGAAGACAGGGCCTTGAGGATCCAGGCTCGATATTGAGGAGACGTAAAGGTTTGCGACATTTTCGAGAGACATGGTGAAGTCTTTTGGGTTTTGGTAGAATGGGCTATTGAAGGCAATGACGGCACTATCTATGGAGAGGCTCCCAAGATTGACGTATGAGCTTGCAGAGCCCGAGCCGTCAGGGAAGAGGAACAGTGAGGGAGCACCGGATTTGGAGGTGCGTTGCAAGTGGACGAAAGTGCATTGCAATTGAACTTCTTGCTGCTGAGGCGGGGACGCTGCGGGAGTCGGCTCTGGACTGCTCAGAGCTTCGAGAAAAACCCTGGCGTGTGCAAGGGTTGAGTGATCGTGGAAGAAGCCTAGAGGAAGTTGGACGGAAGTTTGTGCTCCAAAGGCACTTATAATTGCGAGGCTGAGCAACGAATCTACGCCGAGGTCGACAAGTACGGCGTTTGGATCGATCTCTGACTGGTGAATACCCATTTCTTGTGCAAGGACGCTTCGAAATATATCGGTCAGGTCTCCTGATCGGCTCGAATTTGTGGACGTTGCGGACGTTGTTGGGGTTTTTTGGGTGGTTGTGGTGCTTGAGGGACCTCGTGAATGGTCTACGACAAAACTGCCCTGGTGCACTTCCAAGGGTCTGCCAGTGGCTTCTGCTGCGCCGGGTTGAATAGAGAGCAGCGTTGCCAAGACTGATTTCTTTATTGCCTGGAATTTGAGGCCCGCAATGACTCCGACGATGTTTTCACCATCAAAGATGTGTAAATCTCCAGCGAAAAATCCGCGATTACCTACGGGTTGCATACGGATATATGTCCTGTAAGTATGGCCGGAAACCAGTGTTACTGCAAATCGCATGTTTTTCCAGCCATGCGAAACGTAGACAACGTCATCTGGAGCCTGATCGTTGCCATTTAGGATGAACCCAGACAGGTGCGCAAGAGCATCAATCCAACGAGGGTCATAGAAGAAGTCTCCTTTTGTTGGCCGTAGACTAACGCAAGCCGTTGCCTCCTTCATATCACTGTCCAGGATGACCTCTTCGATCATCTGGAAGCTTCCGTCGTAATTGACAAAATTACTGAAGAGTTCGTAGACGATGCCTTTCAACATCCGATGGGCTTTGCCCCGACCCGCAGCGTCGACCAAATGATCGATCCTACTTTGATACAGATAAGCAATGTTCTCCCAATCACTGGTCCAATCCGTTAATTGACTGTAGTTGACCACACACCGCGCGTGCTGGCCATCCCCAGCGGCATCAACAGACTCGATTGAAATCTTGACCTGATTCTGGTCTTTACAATCTTTTGCCACTGTCCTGACTGGCTGGCTGGCTGCATCCGAGCGTATTATAAGTGGCTTGAAGACTTCCATACTAGCCACGTCGATTGCTGGACAGTCTTCAGTCGGTCGCAAATGCTTCCAGCAGTACGTTGCCACCGTCATAGCCATATCTGTGTAGATTGAGCTGGGACAAAGGGCCGAGCCGTTGACTAGATGTCCCATGGCGATCTGTTTCAGCATTGGACTAGCGAAGTCTGTGATGAATGCAAATTCTGTGCCACCTTCAACGGCCTTTTGGCCTTCACAGTGGTGAACTGTGGTGCTATGCAAAGACGGAAAGTTCGTATTAGTACTGTCAGAGCACATCTGATTTTTGGTGATGCACCAATCTCCTTCGTATTGCAGCCAATGACTCTTAAGATCAAAGGAATAAGTTGGCAACGGGAGCAGATGCAGAGCAGCCTCATGCTCCCCATGATATTCCCTCCATCTGATGTCTATACCAACCTGATAAGCTTTTGCTAAACTTTTACTGATAATCTTCCAATCATTTTCCTTTGAGTCTAGCGATGACAGAAGTCGTTCTGACGGTATTCGCAGAGTAGACCGGACCATCGGTATGCAGACAGGGCTCGGACTAATTTCAAGCCATATCGGAGATTCGCCCTTTAGGTATTCCAGACATGCGTACAAAGTATCGACGAATCGGACAGGCTCTCGCATTTGCCGTACTAAGTAGGCAGCGTCGAAAATCCCTTCTTCTGTAATCGTCGATCCCAGCAGCGTAGATATCACTGGTACAACAGGCTTGCCAAATCGAACTCCTTGTGCGGCCACTTCAAATTCGTCGAGAATGTCATCCATCTGCGCCGAGTGAAATGCATATGGAATCTTGAGGGATACTGTCTTGGTCCCAGCCTCATGAGAACTTAAATGCTTCTCTAGCCTTTCTAGGTCCGATTTCGGGCCGCTTACTACAGTAGTAGTCGGCGTGTTAACTGCTGCGATTTCACATGTAGATAATGCGCATATTTGCAGAACTTCCATTATGCGCTCGACAGAGAGCTTGACTACCATCATACCACCGCTTCCAGTATTCAACTTAGACCACAACAATTTCGCTCGCACCCCGACGAGGTACAGCGCGTCTGCCATACTCAAGACGCCCGCGACATAGAGAGCTGCGTACTCGCCGAGGCTATGCCCTATTACCATGGTCGGACGAAGACCCCAAGTTTTCCATTGTTCTGCTAGAGCAATCTCTAGAGCGACTAGAGCTATCTGGACGTGTCTAGGATCTTGCATGGCCATCCTGTAATTGGGATCCGTAAGAAAACCAACGACGGACGGCAACCCAAAATTTTGACACATAGCATCAACTGATTCGAGACGCCGCCGGAAAGCAGCCGAGTGTCTGAACAGAAATGTTGCGGCTCCTGGCAATGTTGTAGATTGTCCAGTAAACAGGAAAATAACGGCTGGTGCAATTTTGGGAGAAAAGGCGGCCACGGACGTGGATTGAAGCTGTTGTACCAACTGGGATGTGTTTTCGACAGCGTAAGCCACACGAACTTTATGATGGATCCTCCGTGATGTTGTCGTGTAGGCAAGATCTGACAGTGCCACATTAGTGGAAGAGAACAAGTGTTCAATCATACGCTGGATGGTTCCCATCAAAGAGCTCGGCCTAGCAGCAGAAAATGCAATGACATGAAACCGTCGCGGATCTTCTCCTTCCTTCTCCCTAGCAGGACCCTCTTCCAACAGTAGGCTGGTGTTCCCTCCTGTGGCATTGAAGTTGTTGATTAAGATCCTGCGTAGATCTCTGATCTTTGACGGAAACGGAACATTTTCCAAAGGTATTCTTATATTTTCTAATCCGTTGAAAGCCAAGCGTGGATTTATTTTTCCCTTTATGCCAACATGTCTGGGGATCATGCCCTCACGAATCATCATGATAGCCTTGATGACAGAGGTCACGCCAGAAGCTGCTTCACCATGCCCGATATTTGCTTTGACAGTACCAACATACAAGGGATCCTTTCGTGGTTTCGCAAACACAGAAGCTATAGATGCTGACTCTGCAATATCGCCAGCCTGTGTTCCTGTGCCATGCATTTCAACGTAGTCAACGTCTTCGGGCGAGACATGGGCCTGTTGCAACACGCTCTCGAACAATTTTCGTTGCGTATCTGAATGTGGGTGTGTAATGGACACTGCTTTCGCCGAGTGGTTAGTTGCAGCTGACCGAACGACAGCGAGGACGTTGTCGCGATTTCGGATCGAATCGTCCATACGTTTAAGGACTACAGTGCCTACGGCATCAGCGCTAGATCCTCGTCAGTACAAATATCGCCGTAAGGGGTCAGAGGCTGCCTACCGGCAATACCCATCAGCCTCGGCGTCCCAAGTCTTACATGGTCCTGTAGGCGAAAGGAATCCACCACGACTGAGGCCAGCAAATATATCTGATGCTGTTAGAATATTTGCTCCACCAGCCAAAGCCGTATCGCATTCCCGAGATTTCAGAGCTGAGCACGCTAGCTGTATGGATAGAGCACTGGCAGAACAAGCCGCGTCAATGTTCATGCTGGGGCCTTCCCACCCGAAAAAGTAATTGATTCGGCCAGGACCAAAAGCTCTGTTGCCGCCTGTAATATGGAAAATGTCGATGTCCTGGCCAGCATTCACCTCCCGCCAGTCGTCGCTACTCTGCCCATAGTAGGTCCCGAATATGTGGTTGATTGTGTCTTCTGAGGAGTAGCCGGCCGTTTCCAGGGCTTCATAGGCTGTCATTAGCATCAAGCGCTGCATTGGATCTGTTTGCGCAGCCTCGCGCGCAGACATCTTGAACAAACATGTATCGAAGAGATCAGGACGCTCAATGAAGCAGCCGTACGGTGTTAAGGTTGTGTTTCGTTTCCCGCCAGAGGCATCGCAATGTGTTCGCACATCAAATCGATCCGGCGGCACCTACATAGACAATTAGCAGGAGTCGTAAGACTTTCAATGATGGGTGCTCTAACTTCTTTGTGAGTGTCGAGTCCTTGTAGAAGTAATTGCCACAGTTCATCTGTAGAATCTGCTCCTGGGAATCTTCCCGACATTCCGACAATGGCGATGGGGTTGTCGAGCTCCCGATGCTCGAGATAAGACCCAGTAATCAGCGGATCCTCGTGCAAACGCAAAGACGGTATTGAATGCTGCAAATACGTGGCAAATGTCGAAGACCCAAAGGACATCACATGAAAGCCTTGACCATGTGCGAGTGCTTGTAATTGCGAGCACACGGCAACCAGATCTGACGGGAGCTGCAGTATGTCGACCAAACACTTCCAGAGCAGTGCCCACACGTCATGGTGTCCTTCAATGATATTCCCAGAGCTTGTTGATATGACGCGAACTTTCGACTTAAGGGGTATGTCTAAAGTCTTCAATTCCCCAAGAATATCTTCAAGGTCGGGCAACGGGAGGTGTGGCGCGTGAAGTGGTCCAGACAGAGGTGATCTCACGGGAGAAGCTGATTCCAAGTCCCTCAGGGATTGGCTCAGTAGGAGGTCCAGGGAGGAAGGTGGCCCACTAACGGTGAAGCCATCTCCCGTTATAGCAGCAACATAGACATGCCTATGGTTTGGCAAGCACTAACAACAAGTTACCCCTGAAAATCTGACTATAGCCTATCGCTGTACATACATTGGTCTCATGAAACTTCTCTAAAGTCGTCCAGAGGTTTCTCGATGAGATGTTCGACAGAGAAAGGCACCATGAGCCTGCAGCTTCTTCTATAGCGTGTGCACGATGTGATACCGCCAAACCTAGTCGCAGAGAAAGCAAGACAAATTTGGGTGACAACTTCAACAATTCCACGACATTGGCTGCTAAAGAAGCGGCAACAGCTGGGAGCATTCCAGCGCCTATGCCACATGCCGTGACCGTTGATGAGCTGCCGAGCACATAAGGGTTTGCCTCTGCACACCTACCATTATGAGTCCCTCTGGGCTACAGCACTGGGATGATTTCTTACAGTATCAGGGATCCTAGTTGCATCACGCATGATAAAACCATGGACTTCGCCGCACGCGGCAAATTTAAAACATTTTGCACGTCAATCAACTGCAAGAAGTCTCTTGCAAATAGAGCAGCCTTAGCCGTCGGTGAGAGCTCGGTCAACGTGTAAGAGGCTGCATTGACGCCGTCGATGCTGTCCTGGAGAAACTTTGAAAGAAGCACTGATGATTTCGCTCTTAGATACAGGCCTTCCAAACGTGGTCGATATTCTGCAGGTTGATCACAGAAGAGTAATGCGTCGAGGCCATCAGCCAACGCCATCGTATGCTTCGTAGCCTATTTGTATCACAGTATGATATGGTGTCTTTGATGCGGGTCTCTGTCCATTTTTACCTCTCGATCTTGTTACCTTAGCTAACGCCAGAGTTGCATGCGGAGAAGTGGGAGCCGAAAACCTAAAGCTGGAAATAACATTGAATCCTACGAATATTTTATCGTCTCTATGGCTAAATCTTGACTTGCATGCATGAACGTCGAGAAAAACACTCCCGGTAACAGCCGACCAATGACATGTATCTAGCATGCAGCCAAGGCATAGCCCTAAACACCTGCATCGGAGTTGAAAAGCTGCGGAGATCTAGACCTCGTTTCGGAAGGTTGTGTAAAATCTTCGCGAGATGGTATGTTACTCAGCCCCAGCTAAATGCCAAATTACGACTTTGGCAAGGCTCAATTAGTATGGTAATCTTTGCCGTACAACAGCGTTGTGAAGCCAATCAGAATGAAACATCTGTGCCTCCTGCCTGATCTTAAAGATGGCGCTGAACACCTAGACCCTCCAAAAGTGTTGCTACGACTTTGTCCAAAAAGCTTTGGGCTAAGTCTTGCGAGAAAAAACTATCATTGTAAGAAAGATTGAACTTCATTTTACCCTGACGAGTCCACGCGTGAACCATCGGTATAGGGGTCAGCATCTCCACACCCAGCCAGAAATCTTTGATCTGAACCTTGTCATACTTTGCCTTCATGTACTTGTCGATCAACCCAAGACTGCTGAAGTTCCCCTCCGTGGCGGGCAGAGTGTTGGGCGGTGGTGGCTGGCTGACCATCCTGGTAACCAAGTCTACATAACAAGGCAGAAAGGTGAATATGTTCTCATCCGGTGTTGAGAACGGTCGTGCATAGATTCTCTTTAATTCCTTGGCATTAGATGAGAAATTCGATGGATGAAAGGTCGCCGGAAGTCCGACATGATATACAGACAGAGCAAAGTCTCCGCCCAAAGATTCAGGTGGAAGGTATTTCCTTAGATCAAAGAAAGTAAATGTGGTGTATTTCGTTCCGGGTCTTGCAGGATCAGCCAATTTTTGAGTAGCGCATACAACCGCAGCGTGAATAGCAGCAGTGACGCTGATACATTGAGCTTTACATCGTGCTATGATGGCAGAAGTGGTTTGATGATCCAGCTCGGTCGCTAGACGATGTGTTGCCCCTGGCGTCCGCTCCGGAAAAGTTGGTAGACCGATAGAGGGAAGATTGGTCAAAAATTCCATAAGTCGAGCGGTAGACACCTGTTCTACCTCTGGTGTTATTTGCTTAGGTACCTTTGCCGCCTCATCGAGCGCCTGAGTGAGGTTCTTGTGTTCCGAGCCAAACTCAACCATTGCAGGGTGTGCTAACGCTTCAAAGAAGCTGTCAAAGAACTGCAACATGCCCACACCATCAATCCGCCAGTGAGCGGTATGAAACAAAATCTCGGAGCTGTGAGGAAGATAGTGTAGGCTTGCTAGTTTTTGTGGTTTAAAGGTTGCCTGGAGAGCGCTGGCGGTTGTGGTACTAGGTTCCACAGTAAAGGTGCAAGCCAACCATGACTCTAAAGCTGCAGCATCGGGCACCTCGTAAACATATGTATCTGCCTGGGCAAACGCTGCAATCTGAGGGTAACGGAAGCGCATGGTCTTCCAGGTTTGCCTGAGGGCTTCTGCTGTATCACCGAGAGCTGTATCGAAGCAAAACTGGACAGCAGCACTGAGCGAGAAATGCTCTCGATCAAAGCGGTGGCCGACGGCGCCATACGCCTTGTGAAATCTCTCCATGGAATCGAACGGGCGTTCGAAGCAGCCGTGCTGCTTCTCAATCCAAGCCATGCTGCTTACGCCGCTATGCGACAAGAATGCCGCAATGATGATGAAGAGATTAGGTACGTACTTTCAGTTGTGTGAGCGTATCCTTCTCGTATAGGCCATTCAGTGGTCGGCCAAAATCGCCATAACAGTAGAGAGTACTACCAGGTACCCAGGGTACAGTGGTACATCCGTAGCGACAGCTGCATTAGTGCTATCCTCCGCATCGCGTATTAGCACAGCAATTTGGTTGGCCGATAGGCTAAGAAGAACGAAAACTCACCTTACTGTACCTACCCTTACCTTAAGGTAGGTAGGTAGGCACGGTAGGTAGGTAAGGTATGCTCGCAATACTACCGTCGAACGGAAGTGACGGAGCGGGGACGGGGCCTGCGGACGGGAGACGGGTTGGCTACGTCATACTATACATACATACGGTACTTTACTTTAGTGCGAGAACCTTGGAATCAGACTTTTACGTATGTAGTAGAGGCCGCTGCGGGTTCCCGAGCTAGCCTGTTTTAAAATAATTAACTACCTTAGCGTGCTTAGGTACATGCTACCTATCATACATTCAAATTACCCTTACCGATGACATGTTTACAAAGATCAAAAACATCACCTGACAGGTAATGGACTGCAAATTATATACAGCAGTGCGCTCATGTTAAAGTCATGATATATATTGAATGAAAACGCCTACAGAAGCCCGCGGGGGCCCTTCGAGGTAATGCACATCTGCACATACGCTACAAGGTAAAAAACAGTTTGCAGAGACGTTCTTGAGAGTGTGTATGTGGGATCTCTGTGGGCAATATCCCAATCATCACGGCAGCCATCGCACTGGTGATACGGTGAATTCATGTGCTGTCCACCAAAAGTCTCAGCCTTACATAGTCTGCGTCGTTGTCTTGCTGCTGAAAGCCTCCCATTCATCACATATCTCTATTGTTGCTCTGCAGCGTTTCCGGACAATATCGACGGCATCTTGGCCCAAGGGCAGCATCGAGGGCAATTCTTTGCCGGCAGCTCCGCCTTCCGAACGAACGGCATCTACAATCCGGACTGCGGCGCCTTTGGGGTCGCCCAGCTGCTTCTGGTGCAAGCTGACAACAGCAGCCTCGCACATCTTGTTGGCTTCCACATAGTCAAGGATGTCTCTGGCACCGTATACAATCTTCTGAGGAGAAAGAATCTCCGTGCGAAAGTGGCCGGGGATCAACATGCAGGTCTTTATCCCAAAGGCGGCCACTTCTTCTTTGAGACAGAGCACAGCACCTGGTACAAAGCAAAGTAAGTAACACGCTCAATCCTAACTATGGAGATGTGGCGACGTACTTTCTAGGGACCCTTTTGTGGCGGCATAAGCTCCTGAGGTGGGGATAGCCTCCCAAGCGAGGATTGAGCTCATGAAAAGTAACGTGCCCGCTCTCTGTTCTCGAAAGTACGGTAAAATCGCGCATGTAAGGTTCATGGTGCCGAAGAAATTGGTTGCAAAGACATTGCGTGTTCTCTCGTCCCTGCCGGAACCGCAAGTGTCAGATACAGCAAATTGTCCAAGCAGCAGATGTAGATGTACCCAATCTCCTCGAGGAAGCCAGCTTCGATGTAGGCAGCATTGTTGACGAGTACATCGATTTTGCCATATATCTTCCAGGCCTCGTTGACTTTGGCATCGAGATCCGACTGCGAAGCTGTGACATCAAGGTCCAATATTGCGGCTCCAGCATCTCTCTGAGCCTTCAGTCGATCCGAAGCTTTTCTTGCAGACGCTATGACCTTATCGCCGCGGTCGAGGATGGCATGAACAAGCTGTTCTCCAATCCCCGTCGCGGTCCCAGTCACAAGCCATACAAGCTGAGGCATATTGATTGGGAGAATGCAGAAGGGTGGATGGCGCGCCCAGGTCCAAATCTTTTATTATGCCAGCTTCTCACAGCAGACTGTTATCGTGGATTGATTACTCGTAACCTGGAAATTGACGTTTCGATGGCTCGTCAGCTGAGGTATGAAACGTACTAGCGATAGCGCGTACGAGAACAAAGTGTGGTGTACCTACCCACCGTAACAAGAAGGTGCTGTACTATGGAGATTACGAGGCTGATGGGATGATGGGATGATAAGATGATAGGATGATAGGAATAGGATGATATGGCCTTTTGTTCTGCAGGCCAATTGAAGCGATATCCTACGCGAATCAGCACCTGCGGCAACACACCCTCGACAACGTAATTTACTACTGAGTTGAGTGGTATGAGTCGTTGGGTAATTTAATTATATTAGGTTCGATTCCCAACAGCGCTGGTACAATGGTGTTGTGGTTATCTTTCTCTTCTGTATGGATCCCCGTTCCAGGCCGGAGTTGGTGCGGCGTGGTGGGGCCGTCGGGTGGCCGGGACAAGCCACAAACTGCTGCCGGGACGTGGGGTGGGAGCGGCGGGCAAGTATAAGGTACCTAGTTACCTTAGTGGAGAATGGCTCTACCGTACCTTAGCAGCATCGTAGTACATACTACCATAAAATATTGTTACTGCAATTTCTGAGTTACATCGCCTTTAGGCGGTCCTCTTAATGACACGTTATTATAACCCTAATCATGAGCAATAGGTACCTGCATCATCCTCCTGCAATGCCTCTCTGTATTCACCCGCCTTTGCCCTGCATTCACCCCCGCATCAACCTATCCGTGGTGACCATGCGCATGGTTACCCATGCAGACCTTACAGTGCGCCCGCGTGCAGAAATTGGCTGAATCGATCGAATTCTGAGCTTGAAAATACAGAAGCGTTGATGTTGTCTGAAATACAGTCTACCCGAAGATAAGGCTTGGCAGAATTGTAGCAGTTATTCAACTAGACTGTAAGAGTATCATTTTTTTTAATACTCAATTATCATTTTGTCACATACATATAGAGCTACTGTAAGTCAGTATATACACTATAATACCGCCTTGAGACGATAATTCGAACCATTACTGAATAGGTAGATACAGTGAAAGGAAACCATGTATTTTCGCCAAGGTAGTTAGCTGGGGCTTAAAGCGCTCCCTTGGGCCACCTTTTTGGATGGCGATGGAGGGAATGGTGTTGCGAAGTATACGATGAGGGCGTTTCGACAGGACGACGTCTGCAAAGAGACTTCTCCGCATCTATAGTCTTACGTTGGTTCCTTTCGGTTGCTTACCCCCCCGTCGCCGAGTTCAAGTAGTCTTTGATACACGCTATGTTGTTTAAACCCGTGCGTATAGATTAGGAACGCCCGCAACACTCACTACCCAGTATTGGTCTCGCATACAAGTCGCACTATTCGTTGACATATCTCTTCAAGATTTCCAAACGACTTCAACGATGGCCATCGCGCTTCCGTTCGGCTTGCCAATGTCTGTGACTTGGAACCTTGGGTCGGCTTTGTTGAAGAGAGCTCTGAAAGCCTTTGCTGATCTCTCTCGGGCATTGAATTGCGCAAGCATGATGAGGTCATTGTTCCTGTGAAGTGAGCAAGTTCAGTCTGTGGTAATCGAGATACGCTTGTCCCAAATACAACTTACCGTGCCTGCTTTTCCGTCCATCTCGTTTCCGGCCCATCAGCGAGTAGCCATTCGTACAATATAACCCTAGCGCCATCTCTCATCGCAGGAACTAAGCTCTGCAGGATCCGTAGAGCGTACTTGTCGCTCCAGTCATGTAGAATCCATCGAAAAAAATACACTTCTGCACCTTTGATAGGTTGTTCGGTAAAGAAGTCGTGTTCCATGAACGACACTCTGCCCCTCAGTATCTCCGGCAGTGATTTCTGCCCGTCTTGAACGGTCCCTTCCAGATCTTGTACAACGAAACGCATGCGTGTGGTGGCCTCTGCAAGGGCACAAGCAACTGACCCTTGCCCTCCACCTACATCAACAAAAGTAGATCCAGGCAGGTCAAGTGAAGTCCAATCATAACCTTGAACAAGATGCTTAAGATCCCAGCCCTCGAATTTGCCATAGTACCGCATAGCCCCGCCAAAACGTCTCGCTCGCTCAGGATGCCTTGATAAGTACTCAAACATCGAGACGCCTGGCTCGTTCACAAGACCAAATGCAGTATCGCCTGGTTCCTCTGAGCCACAAAACTTGGCTATTGCCTCGTGTGCTTTCCCAGCTACGCGCCACGTCTCTCGTAATTGAACGCCTATGGCATCATTCAGGTCAGGATCAGTGGCAAGTTGGCGAGAGTTAGCAGTGTGCTCCACCTGTCCAAGCAAATCCTCGGTAAAGATGCGGTTGGCCATGGCGTGGCGTAGAAGTCGCTCGACCAGATTCGCAGAAAGACCGCTTGCTTCGGCGATGTCGGCAAAGGAGGTCGAGCCGTCCAGGGGCACATGTCTGGCAAGCTGATAATCGTAGATGGCGCCGAGCGATATTTCGTCAGCACATGCCCAAGTCAGCTCAGTCAGTACGCCTGATGGTCCCTGGGCCAGCTGCTTCAAAGTCTGAGCGACGTTTATGAGACCCTCTCGACGGTATGTTAGGTCCGAAGGAAGGCCCGTAAGACTGTCGTGCTTGAAGGAGGTGAATGGCATGTCCCGGGATTCCAGATATGCATCGAGCGCCTTTGCATGCTCGAGCGCCTCTTCAGCCAGGGCTGTGAAAGATGCCATCTTGAAATGGGAGCGTCTTTGACAGTCTAATGCGTTGAATCAGTCTTACGTTTCAAAAGAACCGTTCGTGGCCTCATTCTCTAACCCATCCTGTGCGACAACAGGACGAATCAGTAAGGACGTAAGTATGATAATACGTGAGTGTCAAGAAATCCTCAGAAAACCAGTAGCCAAACTGTGAAAGTAATCCAAAAACAGCATAAACTGGGAGATGTCATGTATTCCTTTAAAAATACAGGGTTCAACCTACCTACGAGTAAGTTAATTACAAGCCATCATTGCCTTAGTTGAAGTACTAAGTACTGTAAGGTAGGAGACTCCACATCACCTGCATTTCCCATCCATCGACTAAGCGACGCCCACATGCGCTGAATAAAGTAATGCAGATCTGTGCTTTATGCAAGAACAAGACAGCAAACATTACTTTGGGTATATAGAGCGAGGTTGCAAAAACTCCCTATCACCAGGTCTCGGCAATTAACACCTCTATTCGTACATACCTACTTCGGACCGACTGGCATTGTTGAAGTAGCCTGCGCTGCGCCATCTCCCTGCATGAGTTAAGGTACCTACCTTATCTACCTATGATTAGTCACACGGATCTTTGGAATAAGCTCTCCATTTGTACTATATAGTAATCCAACAGGAAGGATGCGGCATGGTCCCTACCTGGGGTAGCGCGTTGTGAGCCCAATGCATTGATTTTCCTCTCGTCTTTCGCGTTCGTCCTCTTCAGTCGTTGCTCCTCGTCGTTTCCACTAATCCACCGTTTGCACTCATTTTCGCCATCATGGCCGCCCAAACACCAGCTGGTATCAATCTACAGGCAGATCGAAGTGGAATATTGATCCGAGCCACCATGGTCTGCGCAGTTCTTTCGGGCATCGCTGTCGCTGGCCGGCTCGTGTCGCGGAAAATGTTGAAGTCAAAGATTACGCTTTCGGACTACCTTGTCATTATTGGCTTATTGTGCTCGTGGGTCATTTCAGGTCTCGGAGTATGGGGTAAGAAGAAACTGGGTTATCTTGTCCGCGTGCTTGCAGACTCTCACTAATCGACATCCGGATCAAACAGAAGCCAAACTGGGGCTCGGCAAACATATTCAAATCGTGCCTCAACAGCATTATTCGATGATGTTGAAGGTATGTTACTGGTCCTTGAGGCTCCAGTAAGTCAGGCCTCCGGATTCCTAACAGCAATTAGATCATCTTTGCGGACGAGATATTATACAGCATTGTCCTGACCGTGATCAAGACTTCAATCCTAATACTTTACCACAGTCTCTTCCCAGGGAAAACATTTGCACGACTCCTCGCTGTGATAGGAGCCTTCTGTATTGCCTGGGGAGTTTCTGTGCTTTTCGTGGCTATCTTCTCATGCACGCCAATCCACGGCTTTTGGGACCTGCTGACAATGAAGCCTCCTCCCAAATGCATCAATAATAAGGCGTTCTATATTGGGCTGTCAGTTCCGAATATTCTTGCGGATATTGTGATCTTGTGTTTGCCGGTCACAAAAGTTTGGAAACTGCAGATGTCGCGAAGGTCCAAGACTGCGGTTTCGGGGATGTTTCTGCTCGGGGGCGTGTAAGCCACTTTCTTGGATGCAGAGAATGGATCGCTTAAGACTAATACATTTATCTCTCTAGGGTCATTATTTGCAGTACAATCAGACTATTTTTCCTACTCACAGTCGACAACCTCGACTTCACTTGTAAGCACACCCGACACACCCATCTCCAGTCAGAGCTGACATTCCATCCAGGGTCATTCTATAACATTGTGGTCTGGAGCGCCGCAGAAGTCAACCTAGCCGTAATCAGCGCCTGCATGCCTACTATGCGACCTGTCCTGCAGAAAATCCTGCCCTCGTCGGCGTTCTCAGCCATACTCGGAATGAGCAAATCGAAGGGTTCCAAGAGCGATGTAAACCCTTGGAACAATACCTCTCGTAATGTGCATGGGGAAGAATTCCAAAGGTTACATGACTATCCTTTTGATGGTACGCGGAGCACGACACCTGCCATTTACCATCCCGAGGATGAGCGAGCGAGAAACACGAAGGACGTGGGACATGCACTAAAGCCGTTGCCGCAAATTCATGTATAGAAAGATATTTGATTTCAGTAGACGAATCTTGAAACTTGATATCTGTATATACGAGAAGATTGTTTTACCGAGTTGTGTCTCTCATGTATGATACCAGTTAGATTTTAACCTAGACAAGAACTCGTATACATTCAGTACGACGTTTTTCCACGTTCAAATTCTTTGACAATAACGGTTCTCTTTTGAGACTTCATACTCATCGATGAATGTTCCCCTCGGCCCTGTCAACCTGAACTGGCTTCGAGCTACAGTATCTTTCCTCGGGACGATCTGATAAGATTGAGCTCAGCCTCTAGCCTCCGCCTCTGAACCACTGGTGCGAGCGGCACGGGGGCCAACCCGGAGCCAATGTGATACATCATACAGTACGAGTACAGTACCTTAGCCCCTACACTTCAAGGGGTCCCAGAATTGCCGATGATTCTTCTATATAAAAAGCATGCATGCAGCATATGAAGAGAATAATGCAAGCGTGAAACAATTTGGTCATCTCTGAAAATTTCTGCGAAATTGAAAGAGAAAAGAATATAAAGACAACATACAAAGATTACAAATCTTCTGACAATGAATGAAAGAGTTGACAGCTCGTTCAGTTTTTCAATGCTCGCTCGTCAAAAAATGATCTCGACTTTGATCATCTTATTCTGATCGACGTAAAGATTCTTTAAGTTGTTGATCGTATCTTTTTCGTCTTTCGTATTCGTGCGTTCGATCTCTGAAAATTGAGCTTGTACATTTGAAAGACTCGCTGTTGATCTTGAATTGACGACATTTAATCGACTGAAAAGACTGATATCATAAGTTACACAAAAAGTAGTTGATCAGTAGTTAAAAGAAAGTTTCATATGTTTAAATTTTAATGATAATTTTTAACGCATTGTATGGAATGTCTAGGCGCAATGAATATTATTCGAACATTTTTAGTACAGAAAAGGAAAGAGCATTTCTGAAGCTTCAGACTTCAACGTCTAAGCTGATATGTAGATGACTAAAAGTTTTGAAGGTGAGCTTCATCAACTTTTTCTCTTCGAATACGTCTAAGGTGGAACAGAAATCATTACTAACTCCCGGCCTCAGGTTAGCCCTGAAGCAGAGAGAGTGAGAAGGGGGGGGCACATATCTAAAGTGGCGGATAACTACGTACGGCATTGCTATGTATGAAGAATAAGATAACGAAGTCATGAGAGTGCATCATCTGCTAAAACTGTCTTGCTCGTGAAACCCGCTTGTACAGCTTATAGGCCAGAAAAATGGGAAGAATGGGGCGACAGTCGGTCGCTGGATGTCTTTTGCTCAACGCTTACCTTTTGACGCCTTCTCCTCCTTCCAGTTCTGCAGCAATTCCGGGGCGGTGAGACGAGCACCATCTACCCAGGACGGTTTCCATCGAACGAGATATTGCTTGCGAGGCCTTCCGCGCCCATGCTTCGTATCTCTCTCTTTAGTGATTTCTCCTTCCCAACTCTGCTGCGGTAATTGCAACATCCCCCCCAAGACCAATTCGTCGTAAATGGTCGACAAAATACATCGTTCGCAACTGCTCGCTGTTAAGAAGCGCCTGCAAAGAAGGTGTAAACAAGGCGTTGGCCTGGCCGGCCTTCGACTCAAATTTCAGTGCCACCATGTTTGCTGTCAATGGCTTCAAAGGGGAGTCTTTGTACCCCCCCGGCCGTCAAGACCACTCGGGGACTAACGGGCTCTTAGCATGTTCTCTGTTCGTGGTGACCAGGAGGAACGAACACTCATGGAATGTACTCTTTAGATTACAAATCTTTTATCAAGATGTATGACCTGGAGAATGGATGTACACTCTTAGCTTTATTTTACCTCACGCTCAAGGACTTAGATAGATAAGGGGTCGACAACAGAGGAATCCACATACCACCCTCACATTCCAAGTAACGGAAGGCGAACCCTCGTATGCAGCTTTTCTCTTCCTAACCTTGTTCACTATCTGGTGGGGTTTGGCATACTCGTAGACCCGATAGTAGCAGCATAATTGGAGCGGGCTTCTGTTCTTATCGGGTCGATGCTCATTACAATTTGATGGAAGAATGTACGGAAATGTCTAGAGGACTTGGACGCAGACGTCCAATCTGCGACAGCAGAGGTCAAGTGGGGTTCTTGTAGACCATTTCGGCATGACTCTGCAAATGCATTTCGCCGTTCAAGTAGTGTCGCACTGGGGGTGAGAGCACACGGTTGGCTGACCGTCCGGATAATGGCGGCATTGTTTGCGATGGAAGTGCTTTTTAAGGTCGCCGCGACTGGCGAAAGTCTTCAATCGATCAGCTGCCGACAGATCTTCGTTACCGAAGCAAAAGATGCACTGGGTGCGTGTTTCAGTACTGGTCTCTACTGTAAGGGTGTCACATACGAACCAGTATCAATGGTACAGCTTTGCATATATGGTGAATTCTAATATAGACGCACGAAAGACTTGAGACGCGAGACATATGTACATGGTCAGACGGTTGCTATGGCGCTAGAGAGAAAAGACGTCGAAAGTGGCTGACTGAAAGAACGAAAGTCGAGCAGGTATTCCGTAGATGGGGCGCTTACGCTCGCTAAAATATCTTGTGCACATTCGTCGTGTGATTCTTGAAGTGCGTATCCGTAACGCTCGGAAGGACCAGTCCCGCTGCCTTGCATTGTGGATGAGAATACAGGACCGAATCCTCGGCGACGAAGCTTTTCAATTGCCTCCCAACCTTGTTATCTGGTGAGATTTGGCATACATATTCGTAGACTCGATGGTGGTAGGGCGTCGTGGCTATGTACGTGTGCGGCCCATTATGTGGCTGGCGGTAATCGCCTATATGATTGGCTTCACTCATCAGCTGCGTTTTATAAGGCTGCATCGAGCCATCGATGATCTTTCAAATGATTGAAGAATAAAAATTGCGTCAATTCTTTCTACTTCTTATCTTCAATATCGAGATCGCAATCGACTTCTCGTTGACTCAAGCTATGTTTCCACGTAGAACTGCTATAAAGATTAACGCGCAAAAAGAATACGATAGCGAGGCACTACAGACAGCATCAGCGGAAGGCAACGAGAAACTAGTGCAGGTCCTGCTCGATCGAGGGGCGGAGGTCAACGCTCAAGGTGAAGCCTACAACAACGCACTGCAGGCGGCATCATTGAATGGCCACGAGAAAGTGATACAGGTCCTGCTCGATCGAGGGGCAGAGGTCAACGCTCAAGGTGGAGCCTACGGCAACGCACTGCAGGCGGCATCATTGAATGGCCACGAGAAAGTGATACAGGTCCTGCTCGATCGAGGGGCAGATGTCAACGCTCAAAGTGAACACTATGGCAACGCTCTGCAGGCGGCATCATGGAAAGGTCACGAGAAAGTGATGCAGATCCTGCTGGATCGAGGGGCAGAGATCAA